>Ga0207952_1000243_pt1 | contig 52951 bp, 45 predicted proteins | sample SubbioR12Aug_8Ca_FD_184831 | JGI IMG/M metagenome (GOLD analysis project Ga0207952, IMG submission 184831) | Serpentinite rock and fluid subsurface biosphere microbial communities from McLaughlin Reserve, California, USA - CR12Aug_8Ca (SPAdes) | ecosystem: Environmental > Terrestrial > Deep...
AAAACTCGGTCGATGCTACCTCAAAGGAGTTATCGGCGATCAAATCCATGCCACTCTTGTGGCGGTTGCCCACAACTTCCGAACCATCCTCAGGAAACTGAGGCTGTTTTGCATCAAAATTTTGGGGTGGATCGGAAATGTAGTTCTGCCCGGATTTTGGAAAATAGGGCTGTTAGAACAAGCCGCCTAATCAGCGGCTCTTGAAAGTCTATTCTTCAGGGACGACTTATTAGAGGCGAGCGTCTAAAAATTGGGGGGTGGTCAGACGCGAGCAGATGAAGCTCGAAAGCAAGGGGCCTATAATCCCCTAAACGTCTAGAAATTGCAATTTACGGGAGTTGGCTTCGGTTAACCAATGATTGATTGTCTCGTAAGTATTAGCAAAATCCATCAACGTCTTGCCAGTTCTTTCATTGCATTGGGGGATAATGTGATCTCTCAAAATCGCCACTTCTTTATCTACAGCATTTTTAGAGGGAAAAAGACGGTCGGAGAAAAAATAGTTGGCTTGATCGCCGTGCTGAGGGGGTTCATCGAAATGAGCGAATGTGCTGCCACTTTTGTCAACGCCTACGAGCTGTTGCATTTGTGATACATAGGTCGGAGAGATCGTCGTTTTTGCAGCATGCACTGGAATCAGAGTTGCATCTGCGATGAGTTCTGGGTGGTGATTGGCTTGGTTTCTAGCGAAATCTTCGTGAACGTGATGGGCTATATCAGCAGAAGTGGTGGCAGTTGTTTTCATCTATTTAACGGGTGTTGGGTGGATAAGGTTAAGACCTCGGTCTACAGCAGCGGGTTCTGATTCTTTACGGAAGCGATCTTCTTGGTTTTGTGTAATACGTTTATAATCTTCAAAACTATAAATAATTTGTGGTCGCACGTAAACAATTACATTTTTCTTATCTTCATTACGACGGTTTTTACTGAATGCAGCGCCAATAACAGGCAATCCCCCAAGGCATGGGATCCCTGACTTACTTTGAAGATGGTGATTGCGCATCATCCCTGTTAGAACAAGGAAATGTTGGTCTGGCACGTGTACTTGTGTAGACATGTCTGTTTTTGTCGTGCGGATCCCCCCTACATCGGACAAAGAATTAGGAGGTCCCATATCTGAGAGGGCTTCGGTAATTTCTTGTTTAATCTCTAAGGTGATCACTTCGTCTTCCCCAAGCATGGGAGTAATACTTAAAGATACCCCCACATCACGATATTCGATGTTGGAAGTGGTTTGTTGGCTCGCTCCGATTGTTTGGGTTACAGATCCGGTAAAAGGAATGTTATCGCCGACAAAAATTTTTGAGTTTTTATTGTCTTGAGTGATGATTTTTTGGTTCAATACGATGGTGGAATTACCATCCATTTGCAAAGCGGATACTAAGGAACCAAGGGAAAGGTAAGCTTTGCCCTTATGAAGAATAGTGTTGCCGATCACCCCGAGATTAAATCCCCCAATCAACGGAATTTGTCCCAGCCCACTAGGAGGATTTGCCGGCTGAACGGATTGCATAGTGGACCCAAAGGGGGTAGGCCCTCTGGAGGCTGGTGCTAAATTAGCTGTACCAAACCCTAAACGATCATCCCAAGCCCCCCCAGCCGCCCATTCTAAACCAAAATCTAAGCTGCCGCGTACGTCTGTTTCGATAACGAGAACTTCAATAAATACCTGCTTAAGAGGCACGTCAATGGATTCAATGAGTTTCTTAAGACTAGCTAGGGAGATCTCATCTCCTGTAGCAAGTAGAGAATTAGTGGCCTTAACCCATTGCAGTGATTGAATAGAGTTTAACAATCTGTGAGGTGAACCGGGCTGATTTTGCATATCGTGCCCGATTTTTTTGATGGCACTCTCAACATCGCATCCCTGTTGGTATTGCAGCTTGTGGACCATGAATTCTCTTTGCGATAACTCATGAGGTATGAAAGAAAGTTGTGGTGAAGCCGTTAGATTAGCAATATCGAGTTTTCCAGAATCTCCCAACGCCTGGGTTATTTCATTGCCGTGAATCACAAAATAACCATTTTGTTCCATTACAACTAACCCTCTTACTCGGAGCATCTGGATGAGAGCCTTAAGAACATTGTCGGGAGTTACCGGTTTGCCAGAGGTCAAAGTCACATTGAATTGGAGATCTTTATGATCATAAATGAAATTGACGTTGGAAACTCGGCTGACAAAACGGATGAATTCTTGTATAGGAACATTGCGAAAATTAATACTGAATCCTTCAGATTCTAGTAGAGGTGGAGTCTCTTCAAGAACGACTGATTCGTTATGAGGAAATAGCGTAGTTGAGGAGGCTGTTTTCTCAGGAGAAAGCTCTACGAGAATAGGTGTCGAGAGGTCTTGTGGTTTTATAGCATCAATATTAGGTAGATCGTCAACAGGAATCCACGGATTTTCTTGAGTGTTGATAGCGACCATAGTGTCTATAAGGTGGCTATCTACAACAGCAGAAACGGCAGAGGGTTGTGATGCAGTAATTTCGGAAGATGTCGAGGGGTTGGAGGGTACTTGTTTTGACGAATTTTTGCTCACTATAACAAAATTAGTTAAGAGCGAACAAAACCCAAGAATCAGTAATAAAACTTTTAGTGGTCGTTTCAAGTAGATGTTGTGGTAATTATTTTTTAGTCAAAAACATATTAACTCTATTCTTAATTTTTGTTGAGGAAATTCACGCGACCTTCCTTTAGAAGCGTATACTCAAACATGCTGAAAATTCGGAGATTGGATAAGAAGGTGCTCTGAATTTAAGTCGGGTGTATAGTCAAACAGTTGGGAGAGAAAATGGCCATTTTTACGTTTGCATTTTTCTGATTCCTACAGGGAGCTCTCGGCGACTTGATTGCCGTCGTTTCTCCGGATCGTTATTGTGCCTTGGGCAATGGGGAAGCCGGCAGCGTGAAAAATGCCATTTCCTCTCCCAACTGTTTGGCTATACACCCGCCGATTTTCGGCGCTTTGACGCGGCTCAAATGTGAAGTTATTTGTTGCGTTTGGTATTATTCGAATTCTAAAGTTCATTAGAGCTCTTTCGAAACTAAGGCTTCGTCGATTTTGGGGATTATTTTGGCCGTTTTTTCAAAAAGAGTTTAGTGATGCAGAAGTCTATCTAGAATATGATGAGAATCTCTTAAAAGGCGGGAAGGATTTCCCCATGAAAGTGCTCCAGGATATAGGCACGTGTTTTTGCTGATGTTAGAGCAGCTTTTAATTTGAGTAGATCTTCCCTAGATTCATCGCCGCAGCGAACGACAAGTTCATTGGTGTAGGGAGAGGAGGCGTCCTCTTTAGCCAAAGCATCGTTTTCTGGGGATAGCTTTGCTTGCAAGGCATAATTGGTAGGAATTGCTGCAAGTGCTACGTCATCAAGAAACATAGGTAGTATTGAGGCATCAATTACAAAGAATTGCAAGTGTTTGGGGTTTGTTTCTATCGAAAAAAGAGAGATCTGATTTGTAGCGTCTTGGTTAAGAGTGATCAAACCTTCCTTTGCAAGGAGTCGTAGCGCTCTGGCTTCGTTTGTTGGGTCGCTAGGAATAGCGACTTTACTTCCATCAGGAAGATCATTCAAAGAGGTGAGCGTTTTGGAATAGAGTCCTAAAGGTTCGATATGTACTTTAGCTAAGGGGACTAAGCAGTAGTGGAATTGGGCCTCTTGATTTTCCAAAAATGCTTCATGTTGGAAATAGTTTGCGTCGATTTCTTTATTGGCTAAGCTTTGATTAGGTATATTATAATCATAGACCTTGATAATTTTTAGATCGATGCCTTCTTTTTTGAGATCATCTTTAACAAACTTAAGAATTTCAGCTTGAGGCGTTGGAGTAGCGGCTACTTTTAGTTCATGTCTAGGGGAGGTACATGCGGCCAAACAGAGCGCAATAGCGCATAGACTGGTGATGAAGGTATGCATACTTCTTTTAAAGTAGCAGAAATAGATCTAATCGGACAATGGCCAAAGAGAGGAGTTACGAAGCAGCCTTAGCAGCTCTTCTTGGTCTTCAATGCCAAAATTAGCTGCTAAGCGTTCCGCTTCTTTCAGAAGCTTGCCCATAATAGGTCCTGGAGAGATTCCTGCAAGAAGAAGGTCTTGGGAAGAAAGAATAGGTAGGTTTCGGCGAAGTCTCTCGATGAATCGCCACAGTGCTTTTTCTCTTGAGGCGTGTGTAGTATAGAATTCTTCACGCTCTTCGACGTAGAGATGCGCTGCAAAAATTTTTAAATATAGGTGAGAGCGTTCATCAGCGTAAAATCGCACCCATTCAATAGGCTCTAGATTTGTTTGCCAGTCCTCAGGCATTTGTAGCATGGAAAAACAGGCGTGGAGTTTACCAGCGAATTCTTTGTCTTCTCTAGAGAGTTTGAGGTAGTCGCATAGGCCTAGCCATTCTTCAAGAGAGTTGCGGGGGAAGAGCTGAAGAAGCTCAGCTATAGGAGGGGTCCCTTTGGGGAAATATTCGACGGGAGCTAGTCGTTTTTCGATATCTGCCGCGGGGATGCCTCGTAGTTGGGGGAAAATAGTAGGCAACAATTTTAACCTCTGTAATTCGGCTAATCCTTCATCAAAGTGGGCGAATTGCGCCATTTTTTTAAATTCTTGCCAAATTCTTTCCATGGCAACAGCAGGTAGTAGCGTTTCTGCTTGATCGAGAATGGCTTCTCTCGTCTTTGTATCAATAGTAAAATTAAAACGTGTTGCATAACGTACAGCACGCATCATTCTTAAGCGGTCCTCCTGGAAACGAGCGGCAGGATCTCCAATAGCGCGGATTGTCTTATTGGCAATATCCGTTTTACCTTCCGTAAAGTCATAAATGGTTTCAGAGAGAGGATCATAGAACATGCCGTTGATAGTAAAATCTCGTCTGAGAGCATCTTCTTGAGGAGTGGCTGGATCAAAGCCTATGGGGCGTCTACCATCTACATAGTCACGATCTTTACGGAAGGTAGCTACTTCGAACTGATGCCCGCGGTCGACGACAATGACAATCCCAAAAGAAATACCGATGGGAATTGTTTTAGGGAATAGGGCTTGGATTTCTTCTACGGAAGCACTAGTGGCGATATCAATATCATCGGAGGGGTGTTGCATTACAAGGTCACGTACCCATCCCCCAGCAAAATAGGCAAGGTGCCCGGATTCTTGGAGCTGTTTAACAATAGCGGTTGCGATCGATAGTTTCGTCATGGCACACTTTGGTGTGTCCTAAGTATGACTCAGGTGCGTGCTTTTTTTCTATGGGATCCTTAATACGCGTTCTTCCAGACCTTTTAATTAATCAGATCGCAGCTGGTGAAGTGATTGAAGATCCAGCTTCAGTAGTCAAGGAACTCATTGAAAACGCATTAGATGCGGGTGCCAGATGCATTGACGTTGAACTTGTAGCAGGGGGGCATCGTTTAATTCGAGTGAGCGATGATGGGCGAGGAATGAGTGGAGATGACGCTGTACTGTGTTTTGAGAGACATGCGACATCAAAAATTCATGACCAAAAAGATCTCGAATCTTTTTTAACCATGGGATTTAGAGGAGAAGCATTAGCAGCCATTGCTGCTATTAGCAAGGTCACTCTACAAACTTCGATGTCTCAGGATTTAGGAGTGCTAGTAGATATCCAAGGCGGTAAGCTCATTAAGGTGCATCCTTGTGCAAGGAGTCGGGGCACAACGATTGAAGTACGCGATCTTTTCTATAATACCCCAGCACGCCGCAAATTTCAAAAAAACCATACAGCTGCTAGCACAAAGATTGAACGTTGGATAGAGCAGTTTTCTTTGGGGTATCCCCAGATTGAATTTTCCTTAAAAGAACTAGAAAAGACCCGGCAATTTCCTCGATATGAACAGCAGAATTTTCTTGAAATTCTTCAGTGGAGGATGGCTGATGTGTATGGGCAAGAGTTTTCTAAACAGCAAATGAAAGTGGAAGCGGAAGATACATTGGTTTCTTTGCAAGGCTATATTAGTCCCCCTGAACAGCACCGACCTCAACGTAGTGGACAGGTGCTTTTTATCAATGGACGGCTTGTTCAGTCTCCTGCGGTGGGGCATGCGATTAAGGAAGCATATTCTACGCGTTTACCTGAAGGGCGGCATCCTCTTTTTTTGATCCATTGTACTCTTCCTCCTTATGAAATAGATGTGAATGTACATCCTCAAAAGAAAGAGGTGCGTTTTAGGCAAGAAGAACGGGTCAAACAATGTATTCGCCAAGGGGTTCTTCAAGCATTGGAACGGGGAAAAGAATATATAAGGTGTCCGGGGCCTGTATATGTAAACTTTAACGATAGTATCCAACTGCCTTGGATGTTCATGGAATCAAAATGCGATAGAGAATTTCAACCCGTTTTACCTCTTCCTTCTGTGACGCCGAAAGTTATAGCTCTTTTCTCTCAATATGTATTTATCGAAGGAAGTGCGATTCCTGCTTTTGGACAAGGAGTAGCTATTGTTGATTTGCAGAAGGCAGTAGAGAGAATTATGTATGATAATAGCACATCAAAACAAGCGTCATTAGCAACACAAAGGTTACTGATCCCTCTTAACCTAAGTGTGAGCAAGCAGGAAGCCGCGGAACTCAGAGACAATATCGATGTATTAAAGAGCTTGGGTATTACGATTGCGGAGATGGGAGAAAGGGTATTTTCTATCGAGGAAATTCCTGCAGCTTGGGATTCTGAACAGGTGGTTAATGCATTGTTTTTATTTCTTGCAGAAGAACAGAAAACTGAACCTTTTCAAACGTTTCGCCGATGCATCAAAACAACGTTTCTGTTACAAGAGGCAGAGGGGATTTTGCTTGCGCTTTTAAGGAGCCCTCAACCTCTTAAGACCCCCCTAGGCCATCCAATAATGGTATATCTAGAAGAGAACGGATTACGTCGACTATTTACACATGCGCAGTCATAAGATAGATCGTTTGAATATGCTCTTGCAGAGCAAGGGGCTGGATTCCTGTCTCCTTGAAGATCCCATGGATCTTTTTTATTTGTCTGGATTATCTATGTCTGCGGGCTCCCTCTTGCTAACACCTCAAACTGCAACTTTGTTTGTTGATAGTAGGTATATCGAAATGGCTAAGCAACAAAGCGCCATGGAAGTGCTATTACTTGATAAACTCAAACGGACTTTGATTGATCGCAAGGTGACATGTCTAGCTTTTGACAGTGCTAAAACTACCGTAGAGAAGCTGCAGCATAAAAAACAGGAATATCGAGATATCGAATGGGTGGCATTTCCTCATATGCTAAAAACTCTTCGAGTAATTAAAGATGCGACGGAACAAGACCAGATGCGAGAGTCGGCAAATTTATCTAAAAAGGCCTTTCAACATGCTATAGAATGGCTTGAAGAAGGTGTTACTGAACTAGATATTGCCTGGAGATATGAAACCTATTGCCGAGAACGTGGCGCAGCGGCAATGGCTTTTGACCCCACTGTCGCTTTTGGGAGTAATAGCGCTTTTCCTCATCATCGTGCTTCTAAGAAAAAACTAGGAAAAGAAGATGTTATTTTGATCGATGTAGGGTGTAAACTCAATGCATATGCTTCTGATATGACCCGTACATTGCTGGGTCCACATGTTCATGCTGATATAAAGAAACTCGATGAGATAGTGAAACGAGCTCATCGGGCTGCTCTCAAACATTGCAAGCCGGGTGCAAAGATAAAAGAGATCGATATAGCAGCAAGAGAAGAAATGCGCACGGCTGGGATGGAATCATTGTTCATACATAGCCTGGGGCATGGGATTGGGCTTGAAACGCATGAATACCCTCTGATTAATGCAAATAGACAAGATGCTGATGTCGTTTTAGAAGAAGGGATGGTATTGACCATTGAGCCAGGATTATATCTTCCAGGCCATGGAGGTGTGCGGCATGAAGACACTGTGATCATCACGAGTCATGGTGTAGACAATCTGTATGGAGATTTATAGGATGAAACTTCGGTTTCGCATGTTTCTTTGGATCGGATCTTTGTTCCTCATTTGCTTTTTGCTGGCTGTATATGTTGAGGCGTTTTTGACAAAGCAGATGCTAGAAAAAGCAGAAACCAACATATCGGGTTTAATCGAAGAGGTTCACGAGCAAAAAAGAGGACGGATAGAAAACTTTCTTACAGAAGTGATTGCTGAAAGATTAGGGTGGATAGAAACATTATTAACTTCTGTCGGCTCTAATCCTCTTTCTTCAATAGGATTTACGAATGATGAGGGAACTTGGAAGGCTGCAGGGGATCTTATTTTTTCAAATAAGTGGGTGGATTTTTTACAGAATTCTACGAATGGAAAACTAGGTTCTGCTTTAGTCGTTGAGGATCAAGCGCTGCGGTTTGCCCAAAAGGTGTCCATTGCTTCAGAAAGTGATGCTATTGCCAAAGTAATTTTGAGTGGGAAAGAGTGGGTAGCAGTATCCATTCCTCTTACGCTAACACAGCCCATGTCTACCGAAGAAAAACAAGGCTCGATGCACTTATATTTGTTGTTTTCTCAAGAACAACTTTCTCTTCTTGGTCAAGTCCACTTCGATGCGTCAAGTATGAACGAGCTAGCACTTCTTACCAGTGAGCTTGAACGACGATTGCACTTGGCAAGCGGTCCCTTACATTGGCTTCCTGTTTCGAGAGCGCAGAACATTCCCGCTCTGGAAAAACCAAACGGGATAGGGCAGTTGTTCCTTGAAAAAGTCCGTTCTTTACATGACCGTTCAGATCTCATCACGATGATTCATGCGCTCACAGTGTTTTTTTCTCAGCCACTATTTGGTGTAGATCCAACATCACCTTCTTCTCCTTTAGGGATCACATTATTTTTAGGTGATGAAGAGGCTGGACGAGGGGTTCTATTGACATCTATTCTAGATGAAACAGCTTTACCAAAAACTAAAGAGCCTGATGATGCCCTTAAGACGTTACCATTTAACCCCATTGTGATAGATCGAGGGGGAAGAGAACTCTATCTAGGAGCATCGCTGCCGTTGCTTTCTAAAAACAATAGAAGCGATCTTACAATAGGGGTATCTATCAACGGCATAGCAAAGCTTCTCTCTCAAGCGGTCAATCTCCCCGTTTTCTGTGTTTATGAAGGGAGTATTTTTCTTTTAGGCTCTCCTTGGGACGATGTATTCAAACATTTTCCTTTACAAGAGACTCTAAATCAAACCTATGGGGTGGCAACAGCTGATGGGAATGAACTCTTTTTCTTTCAGATGCAGCCAATTCCTGGCATTGACCTACATTTTTATACGGTGAATCTTGCAAGCAAGGAATTTGCTGTCCTAGATTCCGTAAAAGAAGGGGCTACTTTAGTGATTGAAGGGGTTTCTCAGCGCATGTGGGTAGTTGCTTTAGCTGTTGTCATCATTGTTCTTGTTCTTTTGAATCGTTTAGCGAAAAGAATCACAGATCCTATTTCCAAATTGGCTACGGCGACAAGTGCGTTGCGAGGTGGCCGATTATTAGAAATTGATCTTCCTAAGATCCATATCAAGCGTAAAGATGAAGTACAGACTCTATACCTTGCTTTCAGTGATATGGTGCAATCCCTTAAGGATAAAGAAAGAGTACGTGCCGTTCTTAATAAAGTGGTTTCACCTACAATTGCAAATGAGATTTTAAAAAGTGATATGAAGCTCGGGGGAGAAAAAAAACGAGTTTGTGTCATGTTTGCCGATATCCGAGGTTTTACTAAGATGACGGAAACTATGGAACCGGAGCATGTGATTGTCATGCTTAATCATTGCATGACAAAAGTGGCTATGGTTGTAGATGAACGAGGTGGTTTAATCGACAAATATGTTGGAGATGCTGTGATGGCATTATTCGGCATTCCACAAATTGAAAGCCAAGATACCGTTGAAGCTGTCGAGGCTGCTTACGAAATTCAAAGCGTTTTGCACAATTGGAATAAAGAGAGACAACAGCAGGGCAAGCCGTTGATTCATATGGGAATCGGCATTGATATAGGAGATGTTATAGCGGGGAATATGGGAGCAGAAGATCGTCAGAACTATACGGTACTTGGGAGCCATGTCAACATGGCAGCGCGTCTTTGCAGTATGGCTAATCCAGGTCAAATTCTTCTTTCCGAGGCTGTGGCAAAGTCACAGAGAGTGAGTGAACAGTTTACTATTCGTGAAATAGGAAAAGAGATGTTAAAGGGGTTCAGCGAACCAACTCCTGTTTACGAGGTCGTCCGTCGATGTTCTATAACTTGACTTTTCGCGCTAAAATTTTTTTTAGCCAAGTCATTCTCTTCATTGTTTTTTTTGCAGTACTTACGCCGTTTGTTGAAAATACGGCAGCAGAAATTGTACAGCGCGCATTCATTGATGAAACTAAAGATGTGATTGCCGTTTTAAAACCTGCAGTCAATGAACAAGAGATGATCGAACTAATTAATAAAGAGAAAACGTTTCTTTATATGCGGCTGAGCCTTTACAACGCAGATGGGAAAGAGGTTGCTGAGGGTTCTGATCAAGAAGAAGGAGCGGTTGTCACAAGTTCTATCGAAAATAGTGTTGTGAATGAGGCTCTTCAAAAAGGATATAGCTATCAAGAAGGTTTTCCTAGAGGATACCGTGGTCGGTTTGTTTTCATTGCTGTGGCTTTTGTATCCCATGAGAAGAGATATGTTATTTGTACATCATATCCCTATTGGCAGATCGAAAAAATGCTACAGAATTTCGAAAAAAGTTATCTCGCCCTAGGTTCGATCATCTTACTATTTTTTATGTTCATGACGTGGTTGGTTTTCGCACGGCTGAGTCAGCCTATTAAGCAGATTATTCAGACCATTATTCCCTACCAAGAGGGAAAAACGGATGAACTCCCAATCATCACCCTAAGTAGTAAGGTGGAAGAGGGGGATGAAATGCAAAAATTAGCGGATACACTCAATTCTCTTTCTGGACGCGTTAAGGCGCAAGTACAAAGAATACGCGAAGAGCGGAATGAAAAGGAAGCGATTCTCGAATCTCTTGGAGAAGGGGTGATGGCAGTCGATGCTACCTTATGTATCCAGTACGTGAATTTCATAGCAGCCAAAATGCTGGGATTATCTCGTAAACAACTAATAGGCACGCCACTCCTATCGATCGAAGAAAAAGCAAAGCAGATACTTATCGAGAGGTGTTGTCAATTATTAGTGAGTTGCCAACAACAAAAAGTTGTCATGACAGACTCTGTTTCTTTAGGAGATGCTAGAAAACTATATCTCGATCTTATTGCCGCTCCAAAAGCAGATGAGCGTGGCGCAATTATCGTCATGCAAGATAATTCTAATCATTATCGGATTCTCGAAATGGGGAAGGATTTTGTTGCTAATGCCTCTCATGAGCTAAGAACACCGATTACGATCATTAGGGGGTTTGCCGAAACACTGCAAGACCTTCCAGAAATATCTGCAGAAATGCTTCATGATATCACAGATAAGATCTTACGCAGCTGCCACAGGATGGACCATCTCATTAAGAGTTTGCTTGTTCTTGCAGATATTGAGAATTTACCCCTCGCCAATTTACAGAATTACAATCTTGGACAGCTTATTGAGGAATGTCGCGAGCATTTGTTAAGTGTTAAACCAGATGCTAGAGTAGAGATTATTATTCATGGGGAGCAACCTATTATGGCTTTGGTTGTTGCAGATCTTTTTGAACTAGCATTATTTAACCTTCTTGAAAATGCTGTTAAATATTCTGCTTCTCCTGCTTACATTACTATTGTGTTACAAAAACAGGAAGACACAATATCTATCTCTGTGACCGATCGAGGGATGGGAATTCCAGAGGCCGACTTAGATCAAATCTTTAGTCGGTTTTATACAGTTAACAAGGCGCATTCTCGTAAATTAGGAGGTGCTGGATTAGGCCTTTCGATTGTGAAGACAATCATTGAAAAACACGACGGGAGTATCTCTGCTGTATCAGAAATAGGTAAGGGGAGTTGTTTTACTATTTTGCTTCCTGCTCAACATCTTTAATCATACGACGCAATGCAATACCACTGTGCTCTTCGATTCCTTGAACAAAGGACCGCTTGCCTACAGAGGGGCTGAAATAACAAAAGGTCTCTACGGTATGAGTTAATGTAGCGCACTGAGCATGTTTAGAAAGCAGAGGGAGAAGCTCTTGTTTAGTACAATAGCGACGTTTGTGGTCTTTTTGCCATTTCAGGGTTTCAATATCTACGATTTGTATGGCTATGTCTTTTCCAAGTAAAGCTCTTAAAATCGGTAAAGGTGCAAAGGGAAAATGGCAAAAATGTTTGACCTTGGATGAAGAAAAGTCGACAAAATCTCCAAGAGGAGGGTAGCCCACTCGAGTTTCTGTATTATATAGTTGGGTTCCTTTCAGCATTCGATACCAAAGAGGATATAGTTCCGCATCCAGTGTGGTCATGAACGTTTCAGAATGAAGCTCGTTGGTTGTTGTAATCAGGACAGACAGGAGTTGGTCCATTTTTTTTGCATCATACCATGAAGTATGACCATATAATTCTTCAAAAAGTCGTTTGAAAATGGGTTGTAAAATAGGCGCATATTCCTTCATTTGCAAGCAAGCTATATGTACGCGTCCTTGTTCTACGGGCGGATTCATTAAACGATGACTTACAAAAGGAACGTGCGTAGAGAGAGATTTGCTTTCCTTTTTTACAACTGTAGAAGGCTCGGAGCTTCGTGCACGTTGGAACCTCTTATCCTCACTTTTATTCTGTGTAATTCGTGCTGCCTCAAAAAAACCACGTGCTATGCGCAGCGTTTCTGTAGAATTTTTAGCCTCTCTCCAGAATAAGCTAGCGCTGATGCTGAATACTAAGAGCAAAGAGAATGTAGTGATTAAGATATTCATGTTGAAGAGGGGGGGGGGATCAGGGGAAAAAGAAACTCTATTTCGCCATAGTCTTTTTTATATTGGATCCACATCCATCCAGGGCTACCTACACTGTCTTTAGACCACGCATTCAGCCAAGACTTTGTTTCATTAGAGAAAAAACGAAAATTCCATTCTTTGACACCATGAGCTAAAGCATCAATGTGTTCCTGCCCAGTAGGATTTGTTGTCGTTAAATATAAGTGTTGCGTCGTAGGATCATGCCAGATCATGCAAGCATGGATGCCAAGATCTGAAGGATGTGTTGTCAGAGGAGCATCGATAAAAAAGCGAATACGACCTTTTTCAGCAGTTATCGAAGAGGATGCTTTGGCCTCTGACTTCGGGGAAGTGAGATGCGCGCATAATTCAGACAGGCGGATATGAAGTGCTTGTCTTTCTAGACATTCTGTCTCTACGGTTTTAAGATCGTTTCGTAAAAAGGAATGTTCACGGATTTTAGACAACAAAATAGCAAATAAAATTCCAGCCAGACTCATTGCAATTAGAATCTCAAGGAGAGTAAAGGCACGTTTCTTCATAGAGAAACGAGTATAGTCTAGGAAGAACAATCTTTCTACAGCTTATACCAAACGCAATAAATAATTTCATATTTGAGCTGCGTGAAAGCTGTCGACAAATTGACGATCATAAACAGCATAGTATTAATGCAATACAATGCCGTTTACGATCGCCGATTTTCGGCGCTTTGACGCGGCTCAAATGTGAAGTTATTTGTTGCGTTTGGTATTACTCATCGGCGTTTGGCGCTTGATTATAAACTTTTTTCTACTAAGGTCGCTTAGTTTCGAAAGAGCTCTATTTTTTTCATTAGCGACGAACAAAGCATTTCGGAGGCTTGATCGATACCCAGCATAATCCTAGCCCCAGCAGCAAGAAAAAGAGCAGGCTGAATGCGTCATTCAGTAAGGCTTTTCCATCAGCAGGAATCCATCCGATCACTGTAAAGAGGGCTATGAGCACCCCCATGCAAGCATCTCCGGCAACAAGACCAGAAGCGGCTAAGACGCCACGGTTATGCGCTTCTCCTGTAGGGGATATTTTTTTGACAAAGAAAGAGGCGATACCACCTACCATCATGGAAGTACTTAAAGATAGTGGCAGGTATAGGCCGATGGCAAAAGGGAGAATCGGCAATCTAGCCAATTCCATGACTAGCCCGAGAATGACACCGATCACTACGAGAACTACGGGGATATCACCGTTAATCACTCCTTTAGCGATGAGAGCCATCATAGTGCCTTGAGGAGCGGGCATCTGCGGGGAGCCAAATCCGTAAACGCTATCGAGAAGATATAGAGTCCCTCCAATGGCTAGAGCTGGTAATAGGACGCCGATGATTTCGCCAATTTGCTGATAACGAGGCGTGGCTCCAAGAAGAAATCCAGTTTTGAGATCTTGCGATGTCGTGCCAGCAAGAGCAATGGCTACATTGACCACACAGCCCATAGTAAGTGCTGCGATGAGGTACATTCTTTCTGTCCAGCCCAACGCAACAAAAATCAGACAGGTAACTAGTAGAGTGGTGATCGTCATGCCAGAAACAGGATTGGACGTGCTACCGACAATGCCAACTGTGAGTGAAGTCACTGCAACAAAGAAGAATCCGAGAACGACCAGTAAAAGAATGGTGAGGAAGTTCATCGAAAACCCTGGGAGTAACCAAAGGGTCAAGATGATGGCAATTGAACCTAAAACAAGCCAACGCAGGGAGATATCGTGGTCTGTGCGTAGTGGATGTTTCCCCACATTTGTCCCTTGGAACAGTTCATTAAATCCAATCCGCAGGGTTTTTAGAATGAGGGGGCCAATTTTAAAGAGGCTAAGTATGCCTCCGCATGCCACAGCTCCAGCTCCAATGTAACGGATATAGTTTGACCAAATGTCATCCGCTGTCATCTGTAGAATAGGTATTTGTCCTGGGTAAATGATGGCATCCCCTTGTGCAAACATCCGAATGAGCGGAATAAGCACCCACCAACCAATAGCTCCACCAGCTAATACAACTCCGCAGATGCGTGGGCCAATGATATAACCAACCCCTAAAAGGGAGGGGGTGGCATCTATGCTAAATTGAGTTTTCTCAAAAAACTGCATTACCCAAACGGGGACTTCATTCCAGAGATACAAAGCACCATTGAAAATGCGATAAAGAGCTCCGGTCAAGAGACCAACTCCGGCTAAAATAGCTTTAGTCAAGCTGGAGGCGCCTGATTTAAGAATCTCTGCACAAGCAGTTCCTTCAGGAAAGGGAAGGACGCCATGTTCTTGTACAATGATATAACGGCGCATAGGGATCATAAATAAAACGCCCAGCACGCCTCCTAAGGCTGCCAAAACAAAGATGCGCTCAATGGGAATCCGTTCTCCAAGAAGAAACAAAGCTGGCACAGTAAAGATCACCCCTCCAGCAAGCCCCTCGCCTACAGAAGCTATGGTTTGTACGAGGTTATTTTCAAGGATGGAGACATTGCGAAAAAAAAGTCTTAAGATCGCCATGGACATCACGGCTGCTGGAATCGAAGCAGATACGGTTGTTCCTATTTTTAACCCTAAATAGGCATTGCCAACACCAAAAACCAGGCCTAATACCATCCCTAAAATAATAGCTCGGAAACTGAACTCTTTTGTACGAGTTTCTGCGCTAATAAAAGGCTTAAAAGAATCAGCTTGAGGAGAACTCATGGATGATCACCAATCAATAGTTTTCTTTAAATTGCCTAATATATTTTTTTTTAACTAGAACGATTTCGTAGTTTGGGGTTGGAGGGTTCATAGAGATGTGCTTGTCCTAGCCATCGACCTTTCAAAGAAGGCTTCCGTTTTTTTTGTGGGGACAGGGTCTTGGAAGTTCGTTTTTTAGGCATGATTTCTGCTTAGCAAGAAACGATATCTTAATCAAGGATGTCCTCAAATAGAGGCTATGAATTGACCACAGTTGGAGATAAAAGGAAAATTTTGTAAGTAAAGACATGTGCTTTTTTTTGTTTGTCTTGATGGATCGAGATTTTTATTGTAAGGAGTTTTCCCTCCTGATCGTCGGAGATTTTTTTTGTTTTGATTTGAGTTAATTCTTTTTTTAACAAGTATGTGCGTTGAATGTCCTTAGTAAAAGAGATAACAAGGAGAGTTTCATCAAGAATAACAGAGCCTTTTTCTGCTTTAAGAAGGGTTTTCTGTGAAATATCTTGGGTAATGAGTGCAGATTGTAAACGACCCCACTCAGCATCAACAACTCGGTGAAGTTCTGTATCAAAGCAGAGATCTATTTCTCGCTTGGCAAGTTTGAAAGGGATGCTAAACAATAGAGGGGCGGAAAGCGCCACCAGTGTAATAGCGATCACAACTTCAAGAAGTGTAAATTTTTTTTTATTTACCTGAAGAGAGCTTCGTTTATGAGAAAAGGGGGGGCAAATAAATGTTTTTCGAAAGAGTCGTTTCATAGCTCAATCAGTATAACGAAGAGGGAAGTTTGACGAGATTATCTTTTTCGACGTATTCTCGTGGTTCTAGGATATCAAGGGATTATGGAACTCAACGGTAGAGCTCTTTATAACATACTGCGTGGGAATTGGCTTGAAAACCCATCTTTAGATCTTAAGGCATGGCAAGTCGAGGATTATCGCGCTCTTTCAGAAGAAGAGCTTTGGAAAAGACTGAAAAGTCTGGGTCTCTTGCTGGATCGTTCGGCATTGATTGCCTATGCTCAGGAATGCGACGGACCAGAAGAGTTGACAGAATTACTTGTCAATGGCGAGCAAGGGGAAGAGATTTGGGAACATGCTTACTTGATTCTCTTTGAGTTTTGGCGACGAGAACTGCCAGATCGGCAAACGTTATCGATTTTTTGCGATGAGCTTGATTTTCTCATGGATTTTTATGATCGGGGAACCCTTGAGGATAGAGTGGCCTTGGAAGAGGCTTTGGATGATCTGGAAAAAATTCTTGATGAAAGTGTGGATGCTGGATTGCAGCCAAAAGAGGCTTTTGCGCTCATCGGGCAATTTAGTGCTCACGATGTCGAAAGTTTTCTCTATGACTATCTTGCTGAAAGGATTAGTGCTGGTCAAGAACTTACGGCTTCAGAGTGGATTGATGGTTTTTATGACTATGTTCAGGATGTGAGGTGGTTTGATTTCTTGCGAGCACGGCTTTTTGCAAGGGCCAATGTCGAAGAGTCTAATGACATTTTGGCTCGGTTAGTCGAATCGCTACAAGAAAAACCAGACCTTGATCTTTCTTTGGAAATTGCCACTTTTCTTGTCAGGGAAGGAGATCCGTTACTTTTCAAGCAAGTGATTTTGCAGTGCTTGGACTCTATCAAAACAGAAGAGGATTTTCAGGATCTTTTGGCTATTGTTGCTAATTATCATCGTTGCCTTGATCAAGAAAAAGAGGAGCAAGCGATTGAATCTCTTTTTGAAAGACGAAGCCATCGGCAGCTTGACCTTCCTTTCGATCGAAATGATCAGGATGCTCGCAAGGTCATCGACAATCTCAAAATGTAAGAGCCTGTTTAAACCCAAAAATCGACAAATCCTTGGTTTTAGGTCTGTGTGGAGAACGAAGGGAGTGTCTAGAGGATCTTGATAGGGGTAAAATCAATAGCATCGCATGACGCAAGGACGTAGCGCACCCCCCGTGCAGAGCCAAAAAGTGGGAGACACTCTTTTTTTAGGCTATGCAGATGACCAAACACACAGACAGAAACGCCGTATTGCTCTAGGATATTTGAGGTTCTACTGGGAGCTAGACTTGCTCCAATAGGCGGATAGTGTGTAAGAGCTATTTTATGCTGTGCCTTGGGATCTAGTTGTTTTAGGCTTATTTCTAGCCGGTCAAGTTCTCTTTTGAAAATTTTTTCTTCCTCTTCAAGTGAAGAAGAAGGGGTGTCTATAGCTTTTGGATTAGGTGTATATGCAATGAATTTTTCAAAGGAATATTCTGGGGTGTCCCATAATCTTGTTCCGCCAATGGTCACATGATTCCAGTTATATACGGAATGATGGATAAAGGTAAGAGAAGGGGGCAGGAGCGCCGTCATCTTAGCAGAAGATGGCCACCAGTAATCATGGTTACCTTTCAGGAGCAACTTTTTTCCAGGCAGAGCATGTAACCATTCGAGATCTGGTAAAACCTCGCTTGTTCGCATTGCCCAGGAAATATCGCCGGGTACCAAGACAAGGTCGTCTGAGGTCACCAATAGGCGCCATTGTTTTTCTATTCGTGTAGCATGATCTTTCCAAGCAGGGCCGAAGACCTCCATGCTTTTGTCTTTTATTCCGAAAGAAAGATGAGGATCAGAAAGAGCCCAGATGCTCAAAATGTAAAACCATCAGGTAAATGAGTTCCGCTAGTGATAATGATAATGCCATCACGTAGAAAAATGCCATCACCGTCGTAGGTTGTAAGATGATTTTTATTGATTAATCTCACATGATCGCCAAGGCGAGCGCTTTCATCGATAATCGTTTTTGCAACCAAACAGTCTTTGCCAATAATAGCTGGAGAGTGGCTTCCTAAGATTACGGAGTCTCGTATGATAGAGTCTTGGCCAATGATCGTGCCAATTCCTATAATACTATTGGAAACTTCCTTAGCTTGAATCATACTGCCTTGGCCTAGAATCGAGTGCTTAATTTTAGTATCTCCAATGAAAGCGCTAGGAGAATGCACAGATTGGGCATAGATAGGACGGTCTTGATTGTAGACCTCAAGGCATGCTTCCTGCTTAGTTAATGCAAGATTAGCTTGGTAGTAGGATTCTATGGTTCCTATGTCCTCCCAATAGCCATCAAATGCAAATCCATAAGTTTTTCCTCTTTGCAGTTGCAAAGGGATGATATGTTTTCCAAAATCAACGCCTTCTTCTTGTAAAATAGAAACAAGGGCTGATCGTTTAAAAACATAAATGCCCATGGATGCTAAATATTTTGGACAAGTTTCAAAGGAGGAGTGGTGTTGAGGAAGGCGAAAACGTTCTAAAACATAAGATTCTGAGGGCTTTTCATAAAAATCGACAATACGGTGATTCTCATCTAGCTTAAGCAGTCCCATCCTACGAGCTTCATTTTCTTTAACTGGTAGCGAGGCGATGACAAGATCGGCTTGTGTATTTATGGCAAATTGGATCATGGGTCGAAAGTCAATATTATAGAGCTGATCTCCTGACAAAATAAGAAAATACTCTGAATTTGTATCGAGTAAATGGTCTAAATTTTTTCTTACTGCATCTGCGGTGCCTTCGAAGTATACTCTTGTTAGAGAAGTTTCTTCGGGACAGAGCAATTCAAATCGCCCTTTTTGAAATTGATCTAGCCGATATGTTGAAGCTATATGTTGATTCAATTCGGAGGCAAAATATTGAGAAATGACAGCGATTTGGCGGATACCGGAATTCAAAGAACTTGAAATAGGAATATCGATCAATCGATAGCGGCTACCAAAAGCTACGGCTGGTTTGCACCGTTTTATAGTCAAAGGATAAAGGCGTGTTCCTTGGCCGCCTGCTAAGACAATAGCCATGACCTTTTGAGAAATATCACCTAAAGCATCAAAAACGTTTTTCATAGTGTTGTAATTTGATCTATTAACAATCAGGTGAATTATTGATCAACAAAAGTTGCCTTATTTCTGGAAATAAATTTGCATTATGATCGCAATAGAAGGTCTGTAGTTAGAGAGCATTGCTGAATGAGTTATTTTGTCAGGCTTTGGGGCTATTTTTGATGCTACCTGATGCTGGTAGGATTTGAGTGCATTTGTGTTTTCTAAAGTATTCAAGTAGAGTCATTTTGGTGATGGTGCTGCCTAGAGTGAATTCAAAATCTATCAAGATGTTTTTTGCAGCAAATAAATCCAGGTGGTTTTTTTATTTTTATATTCAGTGTAGGGGGGTATAAATCTTATGAGATGGTTAGTAATCAATTTTTTTCTCTATAAGAGTAGGGTTGATTAGTTTATAAAGTTAAGGTAATATTGAAGACGCTCTCCTGGGCGATATTAAGAGTTCTAATAGGCGGATAGAATATGGCTTCCACAATAAGTGTAAATTCACTAGTTGAACAAGCATATTACTGCCCGGTTTCTCAAGCGGTGATGCTACATCCTGTAACTATGCCATGCTGTAAGCAAAGTATAGATCAAGACTCGATAAGAGCCATGTTATTGAGATTGAGGCCCTCGGACGATAAGATGTTGACCTGTCCTCTCTGCAGAGGGAGAGTCGATGTTGAAGAGTCTCTGGAGGCGGGAACAGGTCTATTGGCGCGTAAGGTGCAGGGAGCTATTGAAAATACTGCTTTAATGGAGGAGATTAAAGCGTGGGTGGCAGCAAACCCCGAGCAACGAGAGCCCCTTTTAGGAAATCCAGAAAGTTTTTTAGAAATTCCTGATGATCCTCAGCGCGACGAAGATGAAGAGATTGCCCAAGAGATATTACCTAGACGTGTACCTGGATTGATTGAGGATCTCTCTTTATTGCAGCCTTCTACTCGCCGCTTTGGTCCCTCATTCTTTATCGAGTCCAGGCAGGAAAATCTTTGTGGAAACACTCGCGATTTTTTACTTACTTTTAATGAGATATGGCAGCAAATTCCCTATGAATTCAGGCCGGAATTTATTGAAAATGAAACGCTTACAGATTTTGAACGGATTATTCGTGCTTGGATAGGTAGTAGCGAGGGGGTGGAAGCGTTGCATTCCATTGAAATACTAAATTTACAGAATCTTGGTTTATCGAAACTTCCCGGGTGTGTGAGACAATTACGTTCATTGCAATATTTGGACATTTCCGGAAATCAGCTAGAACAATTTCCCAATATTCCTTCCCTAAAGTGGCTGAATGTCAGAGACAACCATATAGAAAAGATTGACGATAGGATTGAAACTATGACCAATCTGGATACGCTGCTCATGACGCGAAATCCAGTACAGAGAATCAGCGCAAAAATAGCTTTTCTGCCTAAATTAAAAATACTTGAATTAACAAGAGTCTCCCCCTCTTTTGAGGGATTGCCAATGCAACTCATTGCCTTCCACGGGAAGATCCATAGTAGTACACGGCATATCAAACAACTGGCCGATGCTATACACAAACAGGTGGTTATTCTGCTAAAAGCTAGTGAATTGCTGCGGAAGGCTGAGTGCGAAAAAGCGGAGCAACATTTAAGAAGCCTCGCAGCGCCTTTGCAAGACATGGTGGCAATTCATAAAACAAAAGTGGAAAAGTTCTTAGTTAATAAGTCTATAACAATTACAAATTCGTCACATCATTTGAAGTCAGAAATTCTTTATATGACGGCATTGTACTGCATTGGCTGGCTATATTGGCATAAAGAGGAAAAACTTGCGGAAACGCTTTTTTCCCAACTACCAGAGGAGCTACGTCATCAGGTCTACCATGAGGTCTATCTCCTGGCACCGTCTTACGAAGAAATTACAAAAAGAAAAAGGAATGTGGAATTTGGGAGGATGGCCTTCCATCGGGTTTCTGGGTATGATGTAAGCATAGAAGTTCGGCTGAGGGCAATCACAGAGGCTGGACATAAAAGAATTCAAAGCCTAGGGCGATGTGGGGGGTAGATGCTTTGCTTCAGAGAGCAAACGTTGTTTTAATGCGCAATGATGGCACGTCTATCGCTAGATCTAACAGCTTCTAAGGGGTATGGGGTTCCCAAGTACGGATAATAGAACGTAAATCATGAGAGAGTTCCACAGGAAGAGTGCTTTTTAGAGAAAGAGCGATGCAACGATCTCGATGGGCTGTCTGTTTTAGTCCGCTTGTAGAAAGAGTCAAGTAAGTAGAGAGAGCTAACTGTTTTTTGTCGTGGGCAATTGCTTCCAATAGGTTCAGGGCAACTAGGCTCACGTTTTCATCATCTCGAAAAGAGATCAGAGCAATAGCGGCGTGGGTATTTTCTTTGGAGAAGGGTTGTTGCTTGACTCTTTTTAAGAGAAATTCTTTTGCGGGGGTTCCCAACGCATGAAGCGCATCGACAACTATGGTTTCGATGAAATAATCAGGTCGTCCCAAAGTTTGGAATAAAGGGATGATAGCTCTTGGATCACCCAGATGACCAAGAATGAGGGCAGCAAAAGCCGGTGCATACCCATATCCCGGAGCTAGGGGATCATAAAAGTCTTCGGCAAGTAAGAGATCGATCAATGGCTGCGTAGCTTCGCCGCCTAATTGCTCAAGTCGTTGGATTTCCTGAGTAGGCTCTTCTTCTTCTGAAAGAATGAGATCAGCAAGGGCAAGGCTTATTGGAGAGGCGTCGGGAATGTCATAAAGTGCTTGAAATCTTTGATAGAGTCCTTTGGCTTTCTGCACTTTTTCTTCTTCATCAGAAAAAAGAAACTGATCAAAACAATGTGGCTCTTGCTCTTCGAGTTGCAAGAGGGCTCGTATCCGAGAAGGTTCTATTTCAGGCTGACTACCTCGACCTTCTTTTTCATAATATTCCAACATGACAGTAAAACTACCGCCGAAATGGACGTTACGATGCATGATAATTTCGTGATCCATTTCATTACTAAGATGGGAAGTATCTTCAAACATGGGTTTCTGAGGCCTTATTTATAGGTTGGCTCGGTTGCATTTGTAAGTGGAGCCAGCTTTGTAGAGGATGCATTATTGAGAATTTCTTGTGCATTATAACTAGATCGCACAAAGGGTCCGCAGTACATTTGTTTAATACCTAGAGCAAGACCATAGGTTTCGTATCGTTTAAATTGTTCTGGAGTTATGAATTCCTTTACGGTTAGCTTGCGTAAATTGGCTTGAAGGTAATGCCCAATAGTTACGATATCGCATCCATTTTGATAAAGATCCTTAATGGCTTCTAGAACCTCTTCTTCTCGCTCCCCAAGTCCCACCATAATGCCAGACTTAATCAAGAGGCTTTTTCCAGAACGTTTGGCTTCTGCTAGGATAGATAATGTGCGATCATAGGTAGCTCGATGACGCACACGTGGCGTTAAAGATCTGACAGTTTCTAGGTTGTGGTTAAAAATTTCCGGACGCTCATTAAGAACGGTATGTAGAGCATCGAAATTATGGGAGAAATCAGAGGTGAGAATTTCGATGGTTGTTCCGGGATTCATAGCTCTAATTTCGCGGATGATGGTGGCCAAATGACTGGCACCTCCATCTGGTAAGTCGTCGCGGGCTACCATGGTGATCACTGCATGTTTTAAGCCAAGTTCGGACACCGAAGATGCTATACGTATGGGTTCATCGGTTTCTGGAAGAGCTGGGGATTTACTGAAATCGATATCGCAAAATCCACAATTGCGAGTGCAAGCTTTGCCTAGAGCTAGAAAGGTGGCGGTTTTTTTTGTATAACATTCAAAGCGGTTAGGACATTTTGCTTCTTCGCATACAGTATTAAGGCGGTATTTTTCCAAAATTGAATTGGTCTTAAATAGGTTACCTCCATGAGGAAGCTTTCGATGGAGCCATGAAGGAAAGCGTCCAGATCCAGGTCCTTCGGGATTCGCAGGTAATGTATTCAATCGAGGTGATTTTATCTGAGACGAGCAGAGGTCTTCCTTTTCGTTTTTAGCAGGAAGATGGGGAGCATGCAATATAGGAAGATTGCCTGAGGAGTCCTTGTTAGACATTCGCCTTTCTGATTTTAGGGGGAAAATGAATAGGGGTTTCAGCAGCTAAAAGAGCAGCTTCAAGCCATGCTTCTGATACGGTTGGATGCGCATGGATGGTATCTGAAAGGGCCTCGATAGTGATTTCGTTAGCCATTGCCAAGGCCATCTCTGCAATCAATACAGAAGCCTCATGACCGACTACTTGTGCTCCGAGAATACGGCCGGTCTTTTTCTCACTGACTATCTGGCTGAATCCTTCAGTTTCTCTTGAGGCAATGGATTTACCAAGTGCTTGGAAGGGGAATTTTCCTATAGATATTTGGAACCCGGCTTCGAGAGCCTGCTCCTGAGTCATTCCAATGGTCGCAATTTCTGGATTTGTAAAAATCACAGCGGGAATCGCATCATAGTGCATCACAGCATGACCACCGCAGCAATTCACAGCGGCAACAATTCCCTGATGAGAAGCAACGTGTGCCAACATGGCTTTCCCGGTGACATCGCCAATGGCATAAATTCCTGGAACATTGGTCTGCATCGTGTCATCTACGAGGATAGTGCCTCTTTCGTCAGTGAGTACGCCTGAGGCATTTAGGTTAAGTTCTTTGGAGACGATTCTTCTGCCGATAGAGACAAGAGCTCGGTCGCATAACACAGTATCTCCGCCTTTAAGACGAATGCTTAGACCATCTCCTGTTTCATCGATTCCTTCCACGATCACATTAGTGCGGATGTCGATCCCTTTTTTCACAAACCCTTTGGTCAAAGCTTCAGCAATTGCTTTACCTTGAAGAGAGACAATAGAGGGAAGGGCCTCGAGAATAATGACTTTTACCCCAAGATCAGCATACAGGCTAGCGAACTCACACCCGATGTAACCACCACCAATGACGCCAAGCGTTTTAGGCAAGGCTGTCATTTCGAGGATCGACGTCGAGTTGTAAATTTTTTTGTGATCACAAGGAAAAGCTTTAATATCGGTGGGTTCTGAGCCACTAGCAATAATGATTTTCTCAGAGAAAATATGCAGGTTGTCTTCGCCTTTGATCTTAAGCTCTTGTGGGGATATAAACTCGGCTGTTCCCCGAAAGATTTTGATTTGATTGGCTAGTAGAAGGCCACCCAGGCTTTTTCGAATAGAATCGATCACTGAATCTTTTCGGGCTTTCATTTTTGCATAATCAAAAGAGATGGAGCCTGTTGTGATGCCAAAATCCTCTGCGAGTTTGATTTTATGGAGAATCTCTGCCCCAGCAAGTAAAGTTTTTGTAGGGATGCAGCCTACATTCAGACAGGTACCCCCCAGAGGCCCCTTATCGATCAGAGCGACCTTTTTACCAGTTTGTGCTGCTTTAATAGCTGATACATATCCACCTGGACCTGCACCGATGATGGCGATATCAAATCGTTCACTGTTCACTGGGATGCCTATAACATGGTTAGCTTGAGTTTATATCATTTGATGATCAATTTCCATAGAAAGAATTCTTCTCAATGTGCAACTATGAAATCGTAAGAGAGAGGAGAGGTCTATGAAGTCGGTAGATAGACAGAAAATGTGCTCGAATTGCGATGGCAGGGTGCCATTCGAAACGGTAGTTTGTCCCTATTGTTCAGCGGATCTTTCTAAGGCTTCGGAGGTTGATGCGCCCAAGGGGGATCCACTCTCGCGTCACCAGGCAATCCAGGATAGTCTAACGTCCCTCTATACCCCTCCCTATAAAGGAAAAAAAACAGAAGCTCCAAAAATATCACCAAAAGAACCTCGTATTGTCGCCCCAGCCCATCACGGAGGAACGGCGATAGCTCCTGGTGCATTGCCTCGTGATGAAGAAGAAGAAAAGGTGGGCAAGAACGTCCTTCTTTCTATTGTAGCCCTTTCTTTGGGGAGCGTGCTGTTTATCTTGGGATTATTACAAATTTTCTTTTCTTCAGAAGGGATGCTCAGGCTAGAGTGGAGCACTAAGCATTGGTTTATCTACACATTGGCAGCATTGCCAATGCTTTATTTTGGGTATCGCAAAGCAGAGCAATAGCAGTATTTTAGCTTCTTGATCTTGTTGTGTTCTCAGAAATAGAGCGTCTATTCATTAGACGGTTTTTCGGCCCATCTTAAGCCTGTTAGAAGAGAAGTATCTACAAAATTATCACGTATAGTGTACTGGAAATCAGAGAACCCGAGTCGTTCATAAAATTTACGTCCACCTTCATTAACCTTGCGGATCAGTAGATTGATGGCGTTAATATGTGGGTATAGATCTCGGGAGCAGATAGAAAATGTTAAGTGCCTTCCTATGCCCCTGCCCTGTTCATTGGGATCAACCACGAGAAGATTCATATAGGCTGCATCTTTTTCAAAAGGTTCTAGTGCAAAGGTGGCCCATCCTAAGAGTCTAGTCCCTTCGAAGGCTTGTACCCAAATCAGTTCACCATGTTGATAATGTTCTAATTCACTATCAAAATAGCGTTCATAAAAACGTTTTACATCGCCAATGGACTTAAATGCAGGGTTGAGCTCGGCAAGAGGGACATTTTCGTATCCTACCATGAATCCTCTCACTAAGATATCCTTTCCCCGCACGAGGTCAATGTCTTCAATAGAGGTCACAGGAACAATCCGGATTTCTTTTCCTTTCTGATCTAGAAATGCGTGTTCAGAAAATATTGGGGTCATCACTAGCAAAAAGCTGAATAGATAGCGGGCAGCAGAAGGCAGAAACACGTTTTTTCCTCCTTATAAAAGGAGGAAATCATAGCTCAACACTAGCCTTTACACAAAGAGTCTCTTTTACGCTCCATACTATCAGTCATTTTCATATGACCAACCACCATTACCGGTGTTGTGCTCCTTATCAAAGATGGATTTAGGAACTGTGAAATAATAAACTCACAGTCCCTTAAGTCGTGATGGTTGCGCTGAGTTCGGGTTGAAGGTCCTTAGGAGGCAGTTGTTGCTGCTCGTTGAGAAAACGAGGAGCAATCATTTCAAATTTGAATAGAGAATGAGCGATCGCAGTTTTCAGACGCATCGAAAAGCGATCGAACAGAGAAAATGCCTCTTGCTTAAATTCGATAAGAGGATCTTTTTGTCCCACAGCGCGCATCGATACTTCCGTGCGTAGATGATCGATAAATAAGAGATGGCCCTGCCACTCTCGATCGATATTGCGAATGAGGATATTGCGAATCACCTCCTGAAGAATGGATTCAGGATCTAGTGGCGTGTGAGAGTTTCCTTTGAGTAATGCTTGAAATTGAGATAAAGAGGCCCGTTCTAGTGCCAGTTTGTCATCAAAGACTTGCTCTATAGCAGAGCAGGCTTTGACTTCGATGTCCTCTCTGGTTAGATAATCGTTTTCAAATGCATGCTGATCGAATGTTACAGGGAAATGATTAATCAGCCATTCGGAAAAACCGCTAGGATTCCAAGCGCCTTCTGTGGTTCGACTAACAAAATAGCGTTCTGTCATGTAGGCAGTTGCGCTTTTCATAACGTCCTTAGCTAAGGAAAAGGGATCTTTAGCTGTTAGGGTATCATTACGGAATGAGTAGATCTCCGCACGTTGCTTATTCATGACATCATCGTATTCAAGAGTATGCTTACGAATCATGAAGTTGCGCTGTTCTACCCGTTTCTGGGCAGTTTCAATAGATTTGTTAAGGACTTTGGCGGAGATGGGCTCTCCTTCTGGGGGGCGGAAACGTTGTAGAAAAGCTGTAATGCGAGGAGATGTAAACATTCTCATAAGAGGATCTTCAAAAGAGACGTAAAATTTTGAAGAACCAGGATCTCCAAGACGGGCAGATCGGCCTCGTAGCTGTCTATCGATACGTCTGGATTGATGGCGTGTCGTGCCGATGACATGCAATCCTCCGAACTTAGATACGCCTTCCTTAAGTTTGATATCAGTGCCTCGACCGGCCATATTTGTTGCAACAGTGATGGCCCTAGCGCTGCCGGCTTCTGCAATGATGGCAGCTTCTTGAGCGTGGTTTTTAGCGTTAAGGACGGTATGTTCGAGTTTGTTTTGTTTTAAGATCCTAGAGAGTTTTTCAGAGACTTCAACGGATTCAGTGCCAATGAGAATAGGTCTTCCCTGAGCGTGGACCTGCTGAATCTCCTTAAGGATAGCATTGTATTTCTCTCTTTCTGTCATGTAGATTTCATCATCGGTATCAAGGCGTTGGCAGGGGCGATAGGTAGGAATAGAGAGGACATCGAGTCGATAAATTTGTTTGAATTCGTTCGCTTCTGTCATGGCTGTACCAGTCATGCCAGCTAGCTTGCTATACATTCGAAAATAGTTCTGGAGAGTGATCGTTGCGTAGGTCTGGGTCTCTCCTTGGATGGCTACACCTTCTTTTGCCTCAATGGCTTGATGCAGTCCGTCAGAAAAACGGCGACCTGGTTGTGGACGACCTGTATTTTCATCAATGATAACGATTTTTCCATCTGCAACGATGTAATCGATGTCCCGTTCCATTAATAAATGAGCTCTAAATAGTTGACGGAGGTTGTGAGCTCGTTCTTTTCGTAGAGAGTCTTCTTCGCGCAACTGCACTTTGTGCTGCATTTTTTCTTTAGCATCTAGCCTAGGATTTTCATCAATGAGGGCGTACTCATGACCTAGGTCTAGCATGGTGAAATCATCTTGGGAAGAGGTCCAGGCGTTAATGCCCTTATCAGTTAATTCATACTCATTCCCTTTTTCATCAACGATGATATAAAGTTCAGAAAGGGTCGATGCTCGTTCTTCTTTGTTGCTATCATGATAGAAATAAGTGTCCCATTTTTCAATTCCTGCACGAATTTCAGGATCTTCTCTAAGACGTTTTAGGATTTTATTTTGTGGGGTTCCCTTGCCAACAATCCATAACTTGCGTAAGGCCTCTTTGAGATCTGTTTCTTGCTCACGCGGCAGATTTGGTTTTTCTCCCTCAATGAGGTAAGCTAATTGTTCAAGAGTTTTACGAGCATCTGTTGCAAGACGGTTACATAAGTCTCTTTGCAACCGTACAATGTGCGCGACATGTTCCTTAAGTTCATCATACATTTGTCTAGAGGTTGAAGTAGGGCCGGAAATGATGAGGGGTGTTCTTGCTTCGTCGATGAGGATAGAGTCTACTTCATCGATGATAGCAAAATAATGGCCTCTTTGAGACTGCTCATCGGCGCTTTGAGCCATTGAGTTGTCTCTTAGGTAGTCAAAGCCGAATTCCGAAGAGGTGCCATAGACAATATCTGCTGCATAGACAGTCTTACGCAAGTGGGGTGGAGTTGCATGAGTAAGTCCCTGCACTGTAAGCCCCAGCCATCGGAAAATGGTCCCAACCCATTGACAGTCGCGTTCGACAAGATAATCATTGACGGTGACTAAGTGGACCGGTTTTTTTGTTAGAGCATTGAGATATAGAGGCATAGAAGCTGTAAGCGTCTTCCCTTCCCCTGTTTGCATTTCGGAAATTGCACCAAAATGCATGGCAATGGCGCCGAGGATTTGAACATCATAAGGCACCATGTCCCAATTTTGGTTATAACCAGATACATGGACTTCAGTGCCACAAAGTCTACGACAAGCATTTTTAACTGTCGCGTAAGCCTCTGGGAGGAGATCATCAAGAGGCTCTCCCTGTTCAAGTCTGTTACGGAATTCTTGAGTTTTGGCGCGTAAGGCGTCATCGCTTAAAGATTGGAATTGAGCTTCCCACTCGTTGACCTTGATCACGAGTTTTTGATAACGTTTTAGCGTTCTTGTCTGGGCTGTGCCAAATAGTTGCTTCAAAATATTTAACATGAAGAATTTCCCTAAGGGCTAAGCAGATGATCTGAAAGACCATTATAACGCTGTTTTTGGATTCTATGCAGTATCATTTTTTCTCATTATGGGGCTTAAAAAGAGCCTCTAAGGCTCAGAAAACTTTTGCTGTAAATGAGGATTTCTTTAAAAGTGTTATTTAATATTTTGTAGATATCAAAAAAATGATTTGCTTTTTGAGTGCATTAAGTTTTCTAGTGTCGCCAAATGCGGATGCTATAGAATCTCTAGAACAATCTATCCAGATAACGCTAAGAAGGTGTGAAGAACAGCAAAAACTCAAGGGATTATTGATTGAGTATAATGATTTAAAAAAACGATTTCTTCAAGAAACCCTTTCTAAGGCAGAAGTGTGGCATATGGTCAATCTTTCCGAGCAAGCGCGTCAGTTAATTGAAAGAGAGCATCTTGAGCCCATGTTTTCTATGGAATTCATCGAAGAACTTCAGGTGTTTTCTGCATTTGCGAATAAAACTAGTATATCGATAAAGGGCGCCACGCCATGAGTGATATCGTTTTCATCGATCGTACAAGCAAAAAGATTAAGCAAGAGAAGGTGTATGGAGCGTTTTTTTTGAAATTATTGTATGGAGGAGGGATCCTTAGCCGGATATTGGCGCCCATTTTACGCCCCTTGACTGCTAGATGGAATGCTATGTCTTGCTTATATGGAAAATTGCAGAAGATGGGTTGGAGTCGTTGCAAAATTATTCCTTTTATTAGGCGATTTGATGTGGACCCAACAGAGTTTTTAGAGCCTGTGGATAGTTATCGTTCGTTTAATGATTTTTTTATTCGTCGGCTAAAGACGGAAGCAAGAAGCATTGCCCCAGGGAATGATGTGGCTATTTTGCCTGCAGATGGGCGTTATCTTGTATTTGAAAATATTTCTAAGTGCGATGGATTTCTCGTAAAGGGCGTAAAATTTTCTCTTGAGGAATTCATTCTAGATCCGGAGCTTAAGGAGTTGTATAGAGAGGGCTCCATGGCGATCGGACGTTTGTGTCCGTCTGATTATCACCGATTTCATTTTCCAGTTCATTGTCTTCCTCAATCTCCTAGGCAGATCGATGGCTCCCTTTATTCAGTCAATCCTATTGCTTTGAAAAGAGACATACGGATCTTCACAAAAAACAAACGGGAAATGACACTGCTTTTAAGTAAGGCTTTTGGTCGAGTGTTGTTTGTTGAAGTGGGTGCTACTTATGTAGGAACTATCCATCAAACCTTTATTCAGGGGGAACCCTACGCTAAAGGGGATGAGAAGGGGTATTTTTCTTTTGGGGGTTCTTGCCTTGTTCTTTTTTTTGAACCAGGGAGAATTCAGTTTGATCAAGATTTACTCGAGGCATCACAGAAAAAAATGGAAGTGCGTGGATTGATGGGACAAACGCTAGGCCGCTCTCTAACACCTTTCTAGAACTAGGTGGTGAGTTGACGACAAATAGGGCATTGGTTGTTGTGATGCCCTCTTGCTTTACAGAAGGCTCTAGCAAAATAGATGATTTGCAAGTGGATTTTTCCCCAAGAATCTTGAGGAAACAGTTCTTTGAGGTCTTTTTCGACCCGATCGACGGTTGTAGCATTTGATAATCCCCAACGTCTCGCGCAACGATAGATGTGGGTATCTACCGGAAAAGCGGGCTTGTGAAAGGCTTGAACCATGACTACAGAGGCTGTTTTATGACCTACTCCCGGGAGTTTTTCTAAGGCTTCAAAGGTGTCTGGGACGCTTCCTTCATGATGATCGAGTAGTAGGCGAGAGAGTTGCCAAATAGCTTTTGATTTTTTGGGGGCCAACCCAACCGGGCGGATAATCGCCTCAATCTCTTCAGGGGTCAATTGGATCATTTCTTTAGGTGTCTTGGCTTTTGCAAATAGCAAGGGCGTGCATGTATTGACCCTAGCGTCTGTGCTTTGTGCAGAGAGCAGCACAGCTATGAGAAGAGTGTATGGATCGTGATGTTGCAAAGGAATGGTGGGAGCGGGAAAAAAATGATCTAGAGTGTCTTGAATAAATAGAAGGGTCTTTGCTGTAGGGGACACGGTTATTTTCCCACGCAGAATTTGGAAAAAATGGCGCTTAAAATATCTTCTGTTATGTCGCTTCCAATGATGGTGCCGAGTTCTAGCAAAGCTTGTCGTATATCCAAAGAAAGAAATTCCGGGGATACATGGTTGTGTAGACCGGCAAGGAGGGTTTCTATAGATTGAATAGAGCGCATAAGAGCCTCGTAATGCCTGGCGTTTGTTAGAAGAATTTCTTGCTTGTCGGGAAGAGTGCGATTCCAAAGCGTTGTTTGGATGAGTTCTTTCAGGTCTTCAATTCCGGAGCCTTGGATGGCAGACAATTTGATGAGAGGAAATGGCCCTTCAGGCAAAGGCATTTGATTTGGAAGATCGCTTTTATTCCAAACTAACAAGGTTTTGTTTTTAGGTAGGGAGGAAAGAAGTTCGAGATCTTCTTCTTGAAGACCCAAGGTGCTATCGATAACGAAAAGAACAAGATCCGCATTGGCCATAGCTTTATGTGTTCTACGGATACCTTCTTGCTCTATGATTTCTTCAGTGTGTCTTAAACCGGCAGTATCAGTCAGACGGAAATGAAGTGTTCCAATGGTAAAATCTTCCTGAAGCACATCACGTGTTGTCCCTGGAATTGGAGTGACAATAGCGCGATCCTGCCCAAGTAACGTATTCATGAGGGAAGATTTGCCCGCATTAGGTTTTCCTGCCAAACAAAGGGAAAATCCTTGATGCAGCATTTGTCCGTGCCCAAATGTGTTTCCTAGGGTTTTCATTTCAAAATGAATACGGTGTAGGGTCTCAAGAATCTCTTCTAGGCTAGCAAATTCCAATCCCTCTTCTGGAAAATCTACCCAAGCTTCTAAGATCGCTGCAATATCGGTCAGAGCTTGCTGAAATTCTTTGATGCGTTTGGAGAGTTTCCCATCGAGTTGCTGTTCAGCGGCTTTAAGAGCAAGAGTGTTTTTTGCAGCAATCAGAGATTGTACAGCTTCCGCTTGTGCTAAGTCTAATTTTCCATTGAGAAAGGCTTTACGAGTGAATTCACCGGGTTCTGCCATTTTGGCTCCTGCAAATAACACGGCATCAAGAAGGTGCCTTGAGATTAAATGTCCTCCGTGACAGTGAAATTCGACAACATTTTCCCCTGTATACGATTTGGGAGCACGCATGACAAGGGCTAGTCCTTCATCAATGGCATTGCCTTGGTGGTTGAGAAATTTTCCAAAAGAAACGGTATGAGAGCTTAACATGTGGATGGATTTGGAAAAAACCTTGGCAGCAATATCTAGAGCCTGTGATCCAGAGATGCGAATGATTGCAACCCCCCCTTCTCCAGGAGGGGTTGCAATCGCGGCTATTGTCGCATGAGGATCAAAGGGTCGATGAGTGAATTGCATAATTCAGGGCAGTATAAACCTGCTCTAGATTTGCCGCAAAGCTGTAGCAATCAATTCCGGTAAGGAAAATGCTTCGGAACGAGTAGCTTGCGCTGCATGTACAGCTTTTTGAGCTTGTAATGCATTGTATCCCAGATTGATGAGAGCGCTAATCGCGTCTGCCGCTGTGGAAGGTTCTTTACAAGAGGGTAGGTCAAGAGGATTTTTTAATTGATGGGATTTGATGCGATCACGTAACTCAACCACTAGGCGTTCTGCCGTTTTTTTCCCTACGCCAGGAATTTTACATAGTAGAGAGATGTGTGCTTGAGAAATGGCGGTATAGAGATCATGAATTTCCAAATGCCCGATAAGAGCAAGAGCTGTCTTAGGCCCAATTCCGGAGACGTCGCAAAGAGAGATGAATAGATCTCTTTCATCGCATGTCAAAAATCCATAGAGGATATGAGCATCTTCACGGATAGATAAGCAGGTATAGAGACGAACGGTAGCTCCGATATTAGGGAGTTTGCGATAGGTGCTCAAGGGGATGGAAACGGCATAGCCGATTCCAGAGATTTCGATCACTGTTTTATTAGGAGCTGCTTCTGTCAGCTGTCCGCGTAAATATTCAAACATGGTTGTGCAGTAGTTATAAAGCTCAAGTTCAATCGATTTTCCGGACTCCTTGAGTCGATCCTCGATTCTTTTTTTGGAGGTTATATACAAATATTCATATTACCTCCCCCAAAAAAATCGAAAATCGACCAAATATCCACCGAAAAGCGGTGAATCCGGGATTTTGCCGCTACCTGTTAGGTCTTGGATGTAGCAAAAGTGTGTGGGCGTGACAAATCGCGACGGCTAGGGCGTCAGCGGCATCTTCCGGTTCGGGGAGTTTTGGGAGGGAGAGCAATAGCTGGATCATGCGTTGTACTTGCATTTTACTAGCGCTACCATTCCCGACAACTGCAAGTTTTGTTTTTTTAGGAGCATATTCAAAAATAGGGGTTCTACTTCTTAAGGCAGCTAAAATGGCCATACCTCTTGCAATCCCAAGTTTTATGGCAGTTTGGGCGTTGCGATAAACAAATTGGGTTTCAATGGCTAGAGCTCCTGGGGAGTGTCTTGCAATCAAAGTCTCAAGAGCTTCAAAAATCACCAGATAGCGGTCATGGTGGGAGCTTTTAGTAGGTGGGCGAATACATCCAAAATCAAGAGGTTCAGTTTTTCCGTCTTTGCAGAGGATGATTCCATATCCAGTAATTTTTGTGCCTGGGTCAATCCCTAAAATGACAAGGGGTTGATTTTTAGTGGATAAGGTGGGAATGATCTTTGTAGGCGCCATAAGGAAAAATTTTTATATCAGTCTTCAAAAGAACAATGTAATTTTATAGGGAATCTCATAGCAATTGAATTTTTTCGCTATTCCATGGGATGATGCTTTTATGAGTTCATTCTCTAATATTATAATTAGAATGCCTAACTGGATCGGTGATTTGGTTATGGCCACGCCTGTCTTGGCTGCTTTAAAAAAGGCATACCCGGAAGCCAAGTTAACAGCTATGGTTAGAAATCCTCTAGGGGATCTTTTAACTAATGATCCCTATATTGATGAGCTCTTTTGTTTTGATAAGCCAAGGGGCTTTGCTAGGCGCGATGCTCAGAGAGATATTGTGGGGAAAATTGCCCAGGGAAAGTATGATCTTGGGGTGTTGCTGACAAATTCTTTTAGCTCTGCATGGTGGTTTTGGCAAGGAAAAATAACGAGACGTCTTGGTTACTCTACGCAGTGGAGGTCTCTATTGCTTACGGATCGACCAGCGTTGCCTAAGAAGATTTTTGCTCAACATCTTGTTCAAACCTATCAGCAGCTGCTTTTTCCCTTGGGGATTCGGAGCCAGGGACTCTTTCCTAAGCTGTATCTTAGGGAACAAGAAGTCGTAGAAGCTAGAAAGTTGCTTAAGGATTTTGGAGTCAATTCTCCGGAAACACCTTTGATTGGAATCAACCCAGGTGCAGCCTACGGATCTGCAAAGTGTTGGCTTCCGGAACGATTTCGAGAAGTTGCTGTACGGCTTTTAAAAGAGACGAAAGCGATGATTCTTTTTTTTGGGGATAGATCAGGGGTTCCTCTTGTCAAAGAAATTTGTCGAGATTTACCGGGGCGTGTCATTAACCTAGCCGGTATTACCTCATTGCGCGAGCTAATGGCCTTAGTGGATCTGTGCGATGTTCTTCTGACCAATGACAGTGGTCCCATGCATATTGCTGATGCTTTAAATACAGAGGTTGTAGCCATTTTTGGCTCTACTGATCCGAAAGTAACAGGACCTTATCGCAAGGGAGTAGTGATCAACAAGCAGGTACAATGTTCTCCCTGTTTTAAACGAACGTGTCCTATTGATTTTCGCTGCATGAAAGAGATCACAACAAATGAAGTCGTCAACGCGCTCTTAGCCTCCATTCAAGACAAAATCCCAAAACTTGCTTCACCACAAGGCCTTTATGATTGAGCTATTTAAGCGCCGATTTTTTCGAAACCCCTTTGATGTGATTCTTAGCAAGGCTGTGGAGGAGGGGAAAAAAAAATTCCTTTTTGTTTGGAACCGTGGGTTAGGCGATATTCCACTCGGACTTTATGCTTTAGTACAACGAATCCGTCATTTTATTCCAGATGCAGAGATCACGTTTCTCACAAGGCTTGATCTCAGAGAAGGGTTTGCTCTTCTCAGAGGTGTGGATACGCTTGTCAGTCCTAATATTCGTCGAGGGCAGGAGTTCTCTGTTGAAGATGTCTTAGCTCAACTTGGACATCATTTGAATGAGTTTGATCAGGTATTTGAAAAGCCAGATCCAACACGTTGGTTACAGTGGCAAATTGGAACCCTTACTCCTAGACTGGAATGGCAAAAAGAATGGGACGTGCTTTGTGAGAGATTTGCTCTGAAAGGGCACCAACCTCTTATCGGGGTGCATGTGCAGACAGAGACGGTGTATGGGTATGAAAAAAACTGGCCTGAAGCTTCTTGGAAAGAGTTTTTTGCAAGAGCTTCTAGAGAATTAGGTGCAAAAATCGTTCTGTTTGGGTTTCAGTCGATTCCTCAATTCGAAGGAGAAGGGGTGATTGATTTACGGGGAAGGACAAGTCTTATTGAAATGATGTCGATCATTAAAAATTGCTGTACCCATCTTGTTGTTCCAGATTCAGGGGTTCTCTCCATCGCTTATTATTTGGATATTCACCAGCCGCTCAAGGTGGTGTCTCTTTGGGCTGACCCAGAACAAGGCGTACTTCGTCAGCAGGTAGAATCTCCTAATCCGGGGTTTAGACATTTTCCCCTGATCGGAAAAGGCAAGGATACAGGGCGTATTCCTGTGGAAGCTGTCTTGAAGTGTTTGGAAAGAGAGGATGCCTCATGCCACGCAACGATCTTTTAGAAATATTGTTGAACCACTTTAGGGATTGCCAGCATCCTCACCTTTTTGAAGGTGCTGAAGGGTTATCCTTAGATCTTTTAGAGCGGTTTTCTCAAGAGGCTAGGGGACTATCTTCAGAGCTCTTTTTACAGCAACAACAGGCTCTTCAAGCAACAGCAGCTTATGCGGAATTCGAGCCTTGGATAGACATAGAAGCGCCTTCAGAGTCATTACAGGGGCGATCGCTTTTAGAGGGGGGTAAAGTAGCTTGTGTTATCCTCGCAGGTGGGCAGGGTTCTAGACTGGGTTGGCACGGCCCCAAAGCTCTCTACCCTATTTTTCCAGAAAACAACGTGACTCTGCTGCAGATTTTGATGGAAAAAGTGCGCAAAGCAAACATGCAATATAAATGTTCATTGCCCGTAGCGGTTATGACGTCTCCTCTTCATCGAGCATCTATAGAGGAACATGCGCATTACTACCATTTTTATGGGTTGGCCCCCGAACAGTTGTCATTTTTTTCCCAAAGCATGCAGCCTCTATTAGATGAACAGGGGCGTTGGTTTCTTGAAGAGCCAGGTCGTATAGCTATGGGTCCAGATGGCAATGGCAGGGTGTTTTTACATCTCCTGGAATCGGGGATCTTGGAGCGATGGAAGGCTTTGGGCATTCAAAGTGTGACAGTCATCCCTATTGATAATCCCCTCGCGCTACCATTTGATGAGTGTCTTATTGGTTCCCAAAATCGAGGAACATCAGATGTGGCTGCAAAATGTATTCAACGCCATAGCCCAGAGGAAAAAGTAGGAGTATTTGCCAAGAGCAAAGGGCAATTACATGTCATCGAATATTCTGAGATTTCTCCAGAGCAGAAACAATCGATGAATCAACAGGGTCTGCTGCAATGGCCTTACGCTAATATTAACTTATTTAGCTTTTCCCTTTCTTTTATCGAAAGAATTGCTAGGGTGATGCTTCCTTGGCACATAGCTAGAAAACAAGCTCGAGCTTGGCAATTTGGGGATATTCCGGTGGCTAAATGTGAGACATTTCTCTTTGATGTGCTTCCGTTCGCAAGAAACCCTAAACTTCTTCTGTATCCAAGAGAATCGATCTATGCCCCTTTAAAAAATAAAGAGGGGGAAAAAAGTCCGGCGACAGTGCGTGCTATGCTTAAGAGCCTTTAGTACAATTTCCATGGTGCTTAGTGAGTTACCACTCTAGTTGTGGCGGAAAAAACTCTGCTACTAACTCCTGATAGTATGGGGTTAAAGCGTCGGTATCTAGCCGTTCAGATGTTTTTGAATAGAGGTCATAGCGACTAAATAGCTGTAACCAAGGAATCATTTGCTTGTCTTGTTCATTCATTAAATAGGAATAAGCACCCTCTTTATGTGCGGCATAAAAAGAATGATAACGAATGATATAGCAAGCCTCTATAGGAAGATAATTTTTACTACTTGATATAGGTATTCATCGTGGCCCCAGGACATGTGTACAGAATCTAGCCCGCACCCTGGAGAGTAGATGCCATACAGGGTCTGGTACAAAGGCTCATGAATATCAGAATTTTCCTTGAAATATTCTGGAAATACAATGCTATGTGAATAAGCGCAGCCAACCGGAAAGGTGTCTCCAACAACCGCCCATTGAGGTTCACCGTATAGGGCTAACAGTTTTCCTAAGTCATGGATGAATCCTGTCAGAATAAGCCACCTAGGGTGTCCATCTTTACGTAATGCTTCTGCGGTTTGGAACAAGTGATATCTTTGTGGAAGATCTAAATCAGGATCACTTTCATCAACAAGGGTATCGAATAATTCCAAAGCTTCCCAGATTCCCATCGTGTGTTTTCTTAAAGGGAGATATTCAGATTTCTTTTGTAGAACAAAGGCTAAGGTTTGCGAGGTATGATTGGCTTGGTAAAAATGCCTGACGTGCTCAGGGGTGGTCTCATCATAAATGCGGTAAGTACCTTGATCTTTTGTGGAAGCACTGGGTTCTATAATCATGCCTTGCAGATGGGCCATGGTGCTTATCGACAATACAGCTATAACAAAGAAGCAACCGTAGAACATATACACTCTCATGAGCAAATCTCACATCATCTTGTCATAAGTTTTTATTAACCAGGAAGATAAAAAAGGTGGTAATCCGTGTAAACGGATCAAAGCAGCGACACCTCGAATGATGAATGCATAAGGATTTTTCCGAAACTAGGGGTTATGCAGGGGTCTCCTAAGTAAAGATCACGGCTTGAACGGTTTTTTCATACACTTTTGAAAGATCCAAGGCCCAAGATAACTGATCCAAAGTCCGGATGTAAAAGCCCAGAGCACGGTGAGTGTAGGGTATAGAATTGTACTTGCATACAATGCAAATAGACCCGACACAATGCTTAATGCTTGAATGCAGCGCATTTTAGTGCGCGGCTCTCGAGGGCATTGTCTTTTTTCACTAGATAACAGTCCGATTGCAACTCCTAGGGATACTCCAAAGAAATATAGGGAAGAAGATTGTTGAATGCATAAAAGCAAGATGGGAAATAGGAAAGCGGAAAGTTTCCAAATGCGTTCCATGAGAGGAAAGAGTTTCCAATAGATCAATGAAAGGACGCCCCCTACGATCACTCCTCCTAGAATATCGCTAAAATAGTGCACGCCTAAATAGATTCTTGAAAAACATAGGAAGAATGCAAAGGTATATCCAAGATACCAATACAATCGCCTACGACACTCTATCACTACAACAGAAGCGAGAATAATAGCGGTTTGTGCAGCTCCGCTAGGAAAACCGCAGGAGGATAGGCAAAGAAGACCTACTGAAGGGTCAATTTGGCAGGGTCTTGGCGATCCGAAATAGTTTTTTAGAATGCTATTGATCACGGAGCTTAAAATGAGGATATACAATAGTCGGATTCCCACGCGGCGATTGATGAGATACCAGACTAAGGAAACGAGGAACATCGAAAACCCAAGGGTATCAACGTAATTCCATCCGATAAAAAAATAATCTGTGAATGGAGTTCTGAGTCCTTGTTGCAGCTTATGAATCCATTCGAGTTCTCGGTCATGTAACGTCAAATTATGCCCCATGATTTAAGAGTGGCCTATAAAGTATAATTAGTGGATGACGAAAAAATGTACAAGAGTAGCGTTAGTTTATCCAGTGGTGGCTCCTCTTTTTATGGAGCATTTCTAGGAATGGGGGCATACACGCCATATGGACAAGTGTTTAAGGCTTGGTGTAAGAGGGGTGCACCTCTTGCATCGAGTTAAAATGAAGAGCTCTGTTATACTGGACTGAGGTGTTGGCAGAAGGGTGGTTTTAGAGCGGTGGGAGCGCTAAAGTACTGCAGGTCTTTCGATGGGATATATTCTGATTTGCAGTTTATTATTGAATAAACGTCAATGAACAATTTAGAGCACTACAAACTAGGGAGCATGCTTTTTCCAACAGGATAATACAGTTGGCTTCGGCGTGGCAAATGTAATGAAAATTGCTTATTTAGGTGCGGGAACTTGGGGGTTTTGTCTAGCATCTCTTTTAGCTCAGAAGGGCTATGAGGTGCGCTTGTGGACAGCGAATCCAGAATTTTCCAAATTGCTCGCTAAGAAAAGAGAACATCCTAAATTGCCTCGGTATAAAGCTCCGGATAATCTTGTTTTTACTAGCGATCTAAGGCAAGCTTTAGAGGGGGCGGAAATCCTTATTGAGTCTGTGACGTCGAAGGGCATTCGTCCCGTATTTGAGCAGGTGCTGGCTTTAGGGGGTGTATCATGTCCTATCGTAGTGACATCAAAAGGGATCGAACAGAATAGCGGTTTATTGCTTCCCGAGATTGTCCTCGATGTCTTAGGGGAATCAAGTTGTCACCAAATTGGTTGTTTAAGTGGCCCTTCGCATGCAGAGGAAGTCATTCAGCATCTCCCTTCTTCTGTAGTTTCAGCGGCATTTGATCCAAAATTGGCATTTCAAATCTGTGAACTATTTAATACCCCATTTTTTCGTGTGTACCCTAATAAAGATCTGCCTGGCGTTGCTTTTGGTGGAGCGATGAAAAATATTATCGCCATTGCTTGTGGAATTGCTGATGGATTGGGATTTGGAGATAACACGAAGGCAGCCTTAATGACGCGGGGATTGCATGAGATCCGTAAGTTATCTGTGACAAAAGGATGTCAACCCGAAACTCTTAATGGGCTTGCTGGCATGGGAGATCTTTGTGTGACATGTTTGTCCAAGTTGAGCCGGAATTATATGTTTGGACGTCTAATAGCAGAAGGATTCACCCCAGATGCCGCACGTGAAAAAATTGGCATGGTTGTTGAAGGTGCTTATACGACGGTTTCTGCAAAACAACTTGGAGAAAAGGCGCATATCGATGTGCCGATCACACAGGCAGTCTACACCATTCTCTATGAAGGGATGAACCCTAGGGATGCTGTGAAAATTCTTCTTCAAAGAGCAATCAAAGAGGAGCATTTGTGAAAGAGTGCTTCCCCGGAGAAAAGATTATCACATCCCGTGAGATGGCTAGAGTGGAGGGATTGGCTTTTGCTAGAGGAGAAAGTGCTGAAGAGTTTATGAATCGCGCAGGACTTGCGATGGCAAATCTTATTGAAGAGTTCATAGATATACATCGCTGTACACGTACTGTCACCCTTCTTACAGGAAAGGGTAATAATGCAGGAGATGCTTATGTAATAGGTTTAGAGCTCCTGCAACGCGGTTTTCTTGTAGAAGCTTTGCATTTGTATTCTTTTGATCTATGCGGCCCCTTGTGTCGTTCTAAAGCAGAGAGCTTTCAGAGAGCTGGTGGTAGGATTCATCCCTTGCATAAAGAGGGAAATGCTTGGTTTCCAAGTGATGGTGTTATTGTAGATGGGCTTGTTGGCACAGGCTTTCGCGGCGCTCCGGAAGAGTTGATGTCTTCGGTGATAGATCGAGCTAATCAAAGTGGACTTCCTATCATTGCTGTGGATATCCCTTCTGGGCTTTCTGGAGACACAGGAGAGGTCGCGAGTGTAGCTATTAGAGCTGCAATGACGATCTATTTAGGTCTTCCTAAACTAGGATTCTTCTTAGGAAAAGGATACGATCATATTGGGATGCTCAAGAAAGCGGATTTTGGATTATCTGCTCAAGACATAGCCAATGCCAAAGAGGTGGGCATTCTTTACGATACAGAACATGCCAAGAGCTACCTTCCTAGGATTTCAAGAACCCAACACAAATATCTTCGTGGATATGCAATGGTTTGGGCAGGATCTATAGGGATGCCAGGAGCTGCTCTTCTTTGCTGCATGGGGGCTTTCCGAGCTGGCGCTGGCATTGTACGGTTGTATCATGAGGAAAACATGGAAACACAATTAGTGACAGCTCCATGGGAACTCATCAGAGAACCCTTATTGGATTGGCGAGATGTATTACAGGAATCCAAACGAGCTGGGAGTGTGGTTATAGGCCCTGGCCTAGGTCGGACTAAAACAATAAGACAGACGTTGAAAAAGTTGCTTAGTAAGCTAGGGTGTCCTACGGTTCTGGATGCGGAAGCTTTAGATTTTCTTGCGCATCATACGCGCCAACGTTTGCCAAAAGAAACGATACTGACACCACATCGAGGGGAGTTAGCCCGTCTTCTTGGAAAACACAATGAGATGCATGGAGAGGAGTTTCTCCATGCTGTTCAAACGTATGTTCAGGAAAAAGAAGTCATGATCGTCTGTAAGGGTGCTCCAACCATTCTCTTTCATCCGGATCAAACACCGCTTTTTTTCCCGGTTGGGAATCCTGGAATGGCAACAGCAGGTTCCGGGGATGTGCTCTCGGGAATTATTGCAGCTTTTTTGGCTGCAGGACTACCATTGCTTCAGGCAGCGATGGTGTCTGTATGGGTACATGGAGAAGCAGGGGACATTGCTGCAAAAAAGAAAAGCACAAGGTCGGTCATGGCCTCAGATCTTATAGAAGCTCTTCCAGAGGTTTATTGTAAGTTTGAGTAGTCATTGAGGTACCATTCTACAAATCGATGGATTCCTTCTTTTAGAGAGGTTTTTGGAAAAAAACCGAGCATAGTTTGACTCTTGGCTATATCTGCATAGGTCACAGGGACATCGCCTGCCTGCATGGGGAGGTGTTGTTGGATAGCTTGTTTTCCAAGCGCCTGTTCGATCAAAACAATAAGCTCTTGCAGATTCTCAGGAGAGTGATTTCCCAAATTAAAAAGTTCGCAAGGGTAGCTTTTATCGATAGCAGAGATGATTCCTATTACAATGTCATCGATATAGGTAAAATCACGCCGCATTTGGTGAGAAGCGTACACTGAGATAGGTCGACCTTCTAGAATATTTTTGGTGAATGTAAAGTAAGCCATATCAGGTCTTCCCCAAGGGCCGTAGACGGTAAAAAATCGTAGGCCTGTCGTAGGAATGCCATAGAGATGATGGTAAGCGTGGGCGATCACTTCATTAGCTTTTTTTGTTGCACCGTATAAACTAGCGGGGTGGTCAGTGGAATCAGATTCTGAAAAAGGTTGCTGCTGGTTCAGGCCATAGACAGAGGAGGAGGAGGCGTAGATAAAGGGAATAGTAGGGTGTTTTCGACACACCTCAAGAACTCGAACAAAGCCATCTAAATTATTGCGTATATAGGACTCTGGATGAGAGATGGAGTAGCGAACACCTGCTTGTGCTGCCAAATGGACGATATGTGTGATTCCATGATCGAGAATGAGGGTTTCTACAAGAGAGCCGTCGCAGATATCACCTTCAATACATGAGATATCAAGCATAGCTAGCTTGTCAGCTCTAGCCCTTTTGAGTTGTACATCATAATAGTCATTAAAATGATCCAGACCAATCACTTGCTGCTGAAGAACTTTGAGCTGTTTGGCAAGATGAAAGCCAATAAAGCCCGCCATCCCAGTGATTAAGATTTTTTTCACAACGACAGTTGAGTTGTTTTAGTGTTCCCAATAAGATAAGCATAACCTGGATTTCTCTCTATGCTGAAACTTATGCAAAAAATTGTTTGTTTTATCCTTTTCGCCCTTTTTTATAGTTGCTCAAACCCTCCCTATCACGGAAGAAATGTCGTTGGGGCCGATGAATTTGTGATTGATTCCTATAAAATTCGCGAGGGTAAATTTGCCATTTTACAAATGCAAGGAACGGAGACGGAGAGCTTGTCTTCCGTACTTCTCGATGAATATAAAGATCTTATTCATGATGGGGACATATTGAAAATCATCGTGTATCACCCCTCTAGAACAGATCTCGTACAATCGATTGCTTCCATTGCGGAATCTATGGGTTTTAAGGTGAGTGAGAAAAACGTAATATTACCTGAGTTGGGCTCGATTGAAGTAGAGGGATTAACTCTTGATGAAGCACGTCTTAAAATCCAAGGTAAATATAGAGAAGAAATTCATGATGTGGATGTTTTTGTCGACTATGAACAAAGAATTCAAAGAAAAGTGGAGCTGGCAGGGCTCGTAAGCATTCCACTTATCCCTATAGATGGAAGGATGCGTCTTTATGAAGCGCTTGCTGTGGCTAAAGTGCCCCCAAATGCCAATTTGTTTAAAAGCTATATGATTCGGGACAATGCTCTGTTGCCTGTTGATCTCTATCGACTGATTAAGGAAGGCGATATGCATCAAAATATCGTCCTAAGGGGTGGAGACAAGATTTATATCGCTGAACCATCTGCAACCTCTCTTATGGTTCTTGGCGAAGTGGGAAGGGAGCGGTTGGTCGATTTGCCCAATGGATTTATGACGCTTCGTCAAGCGTTGGCAGAAGCTGGGGGGATTGCTTCTACAGGAGATCGTTCGTATATTCAGGTGATTCGCGGTAATATTCTTCATCCTAAAATTTATACACTACACTGGCAGCATGTGATCGCATTACCTAGCGATAGTATGCTTTTGATGCCTGGGGACATCGTTTATGTAGCGGCAACGCCGATTACAGAATGGAACCGATTTGTTTCACAGCTTTTACCGACCTTTATTGGTCTTGATCTCGTCACTAGAGGCATCCATAGCATAGGAATCAATGTCCCATGAAAGAACACGATTTTTCTTTTCTTATTACTTATGAAGATGTCGTCAATATTGCCAAAAAACATCGTAAAACACTGATGAAATGGACAGTGTGTGCTATAGCTGCAGGCTTGATGTTTGTGTTGATACAACCAGTGCAATTTAAAGCTAAAGCCTCTTTTATAGAGGGAGGGACACAATCTTCCTCAGCACTTGCTCAATTCATTAACAGTGCAACGTCTACTTCACAGGGAAGCAATGCCACCTTCATGATGCGATCTGAAAAAGTGCTGCAGCATGTTGTAGAAGCATTAGGTTTGCAAGTTCATGTATATGAGGGGCCATTGCCAGGCAAATTCAAGAATTTTTTTGAGAATATACAGTATTCTTGGTTAGGTAGAATCGATGCACACGATACATTTGAATTTGCCAAGACTAGTTATTTGGGATTAAGAGAAAAACCATTGCTTTTGTCTTTTAAAGATGCAGAGCATTTCACTCTCAAAGAAGAACAAGAAGAAGTTGTTTTTCAAGGATGTCTTGGAGAGGAAGTGATCTCGCCAGAATTTTCGCTAACTATAATAAAAACGCCTAAACATCTACACATTGGTAAGACCTATACATTGAGTCTACAACCGCGTCTTAACGTCATCGATACATTGAAAGCGCAGATAGAGATTTGTCCTGATAAAAAAGACAAAAATATTCTCTGGTTATACTGTGTAAATCATAACAGAACCAGAGCAGCGCAGATAGTCAATCAGCTAGCTGTCAGTTTTTTGGAAAGCCTAAAACAAGAAAATAACAGTTTAGCAAAAGAGCAGCAGAAATTACTTCATGAACGTCGAGCTCAACTGGAATTGGAATTTGATCACTCATTGCATCAACATGTGGATTTTCTTAAGGAGAGCATTGCACATTCTGGGTTTGTTGAAGTAAAACAACAGATTGAGCTCTTAGAAAAGCCTCAACAAGAGTTGCAAAAAAGACTAGTCGATTTAAATACGCTAGAGGGGACGTTAAAAGAGGTGCAAACAACCTATGCACGTGTCACGGGTTTGACAGCTCCTCTTAAGCTAGATCTCATTGCTAAACAAGGAGAAGATGTTTCAGTTCCTTGGGTTTGGAACAAGATTCATGATTGGTCTCAACAATTTTCTGGCGTCGATCTTGCTACAGCGCAGTCCTTGTATGCGACGTATCAGAATAATTTGGATAAGATAGAAGATCAAATCGATACAGTAGAATTTCTATTACCAAAGGTGCAACAAGAAGATTTTGAGCTCAATGCCTTGAGTGCCTTAGCTCAAGATGCAGTAACCAATGCTCTAGTGAGTCGTGCTAGTGAATCAGCGCAGTCGCTTCGTGAAGAAGGGAACTATAGTAAAAAAAATCTTTCTCGTTTTGGAGACTCACTCAAATCACAAAAAAAATTCATCGAAGCACACTTAAGACAATCCCTAGAGTTATATTATCAGCAAGCTAAGGTGATCCAAAGTAAGCTCGCAACACTTCGCTCTGTGATGTTGACGCTAATCGGATCGGAAAAGGAAGCGATTCAAGACCAAGTAAGACAATTTCAAGAACAGCTCAAAGATGTACCAGAACGTTGGGGATTGGAGAAGCGGTTAGAGATGCATAGTGAGATGACGCAGACTATGGTCGAGGCAATGGCTCAAGTGATTGAAGGGAATATCATTGAACACCAGATGAAACATATCGGCAGTAAGATCATTGATTCTGCCCGTATTCCAACGACTCCATGGAGAAAAAATCCTGTACAAATGGCTCTATTATTCGCCCTGATCACTTGGGTAGGTGGATATGGTTTCTTTTTTGTTAAGACGCTATGGAAAGGGCTGCCGTTATCTCTGTCTTCTGCGATGGCCTATGGATTATCGGTATGTGGGGTTTTAAGTTTTTTTAGAGGAACTGCATTAGAAGAGCTGCCCAAAGGAGATATGGAAACGTTGCGAAAGGCTATTGACGGTATTGAGGGGAATCCTAGATGTTTGGGGAGCACGGTGATTGCTGTCGTGGGCAGTGATCAGAAAGGGTTGAGTAGAAATTTAGCGCAACTAGTGTCTTGGCAGAAAAAAACTGTTCTTGTCGTAGATCTTTCTTTTTCTCAACGTATTCCTGCGCATATAGAAACAGGTCTCTGGCACTATCTTGAGGAAAAAACGGACGCTTGGCAGGTAGTAAGGCAAACAGGATATGATTGGGTGCCCTCTGGAGCGACAACTCGTTTTGCGACAGAGCTCATGCGTAGAGAGAGGTTTAACCATTTTTTAGAAGAGGTCAAAGAGCTGTATGATAGGATTATCCTTGTCAGCGAAACGCCTTTAGACGCCAGTGAGACGCAGTTTTTATTGCAAAAAGCAGATCTAGGCATTGTACTGATCGATCAAGAACCTTATGAGTTTTTAGCCAAAACAGGCATTGCAGCATTAGCAAAACAAGACAATACGGTGTCTTTGGTTTTTAAAGAGGTATAAATCCATGCAAAAGCGGAAGATTCGGATAGGAGTATTATTTGGGGGGAAGTCAGCTGAGCATGAAATTTCTCTTTTGTCGGCACGGAATGTTATCGAAGGCTTATCTAAGGATAAGTATGAGGTGACCTTAATAGGCATTGATAAACAAGGCCATTGGTGTCTTTGTAATGAAGCGGAGTATTTGTTGCACCATGATGATCCTAAGAAAATTTGTATGCATGGCGTCCAGGACAATGTCAGTTTAATTACTAAAGAATCGAATCCCTGTTTGATTAGTTTGTCCAAACAAAATATGGATAAGCCTCTTGATGTCATTTTCCCGGTGTTACATGGAACCTATGGAGAAGATGGCACGATTCAAGGATTGCTCAAACTAGCAGGGATTCCTTTTGTGGGAGCGGGAGTTTTGGGATCTGCTGTAGGGATGGACAAGGATGTGATGAAACGTCTCCTCCGAGATGCTAAAATCCCAACAGCCAAATTTTATACTATTCATCGCAAAGATATGAACAAGGTGAGTTTTGAGGAGATTGTTCGCCAAGTTGGGCTGCCATTTTTTATTAAACCGGCGAATCTGGGTTCATCAGTAGGGATTAGTAAGGTAAAAAGCGAAAAGGAGTGGAAGTATTCATTAGAACATGCATTCAAGTACGACCATAAGGTGGTGATTGAAGAAGCCATCCAAGGGCGAGAGATCGAGTGTTCAGTGCTTGGTAATGATGCTCCTATTGCCTCCTTGCCAGGAGAAGTGATCCCATGTCATGAGTTTTATTCGTATGAGGCGAAGTATCTCGATGACAAAGGAGCTAATTTTGAGATTCCGGCTCATCTTTCTGAAGAAGAGATAAAGAAGGTGCAACAGCTTGCGATAGCGGCATATGAAACTTTGTGTTGTGAAGGAATGGCTAGAGTGGATTTTTTTCTTCAAGTCAATGGGGAGATAAAGGTCAATGAGATCAATACTATACCAGGATTTACCAAAATCAGTATGTATCCAAAGATGTGGCAAGCAAGTGGATTAAATTACTCCAGATTATTGGATCGACTCGTTGAACTAGCTTTAGAAAAACAAAGTTATACAACGATGCTTAAGACGACATTCGAATGAGTACAATGCGTTGTATCGGCATATGAAAAGATGGGCTCGTATCGCATGGATTGGGTGTACGATGTTTACATCGTTGATCCATGCTCGTATGGCGGATGAGACCAGTTTTTTCGTTAATGAAGAACCAAAGATGGGGCCTTGGTTCACAGGGCCCTTGTTGGCCCCTTCTGGACATGTAGTTCCTGTAGGATATATCAATATTGAGCCGTATGTGTTTGCCTCCACAATTCATGCAGCATACGATCGACATTGGCATTCTCAAAGTGTACAGAATTTTTATAGCGTAAACCCTGTAGTCTATCTGCAAGTTGGAGTTACAGAGTGGATGGATGTACAGGTAACGCCACAATGTGTTTGGAATCATACAGAGAATGTATCTGCAACGCGATTTGGTGACTTAGAAGCGCAGTTAGATTTTCAATTGCTCAAGGACTCAGAAGTAGGCTGGTGGCCTGCGATCAAACTATCCCTTAAGGAAATTTTTCCCACCGGACATTATCAGAATTTAAATCCGGAAAAACTTAACACCGATATATCAGGTTCGGGATCTTTCAATACAGGAGTGGGTCTAGTGATGTCTCGCCTGTTTTGGTTTGGTGGGGTGCATTTTTTGGGGGTACGATTTGCCAACGGATGTTTTTTCCCGGCTCCTGTAGAGGTTCGAGGTTTTAATACTTATGGCGGAGGTTATGGAACCCATGGCCGGGTATATCCAGGGCTATCTATATCCTCAACCATAGGGCTAGAATTTTCTATGACCCAGAGGTGGGCGCTTGCCTGCGATATCGCTTACCAACATTCTAATCGCGATCGTTTTAAGGGAACTAAGGGCATTGGAGCTATAGTAGGATTTCCCTCGCAGGAGATGTTTAGTTTAGCTCCGGCGATTGAATACAATTGGAGCCAAAATCTGGGATTGATCGCAGGATGTTGGTTTACAGTTGCTGGACGCAATGTAGGAAATTTCGTCAGTGGCGTCATAGCTTTGAACTACGTTCTCGAGACTACTAAGGGACTGTGAAATGGTTTACTTTATTATTTCACAGTCCCTTAGTTAAATAAGCTATAGTAGCATGACCACCAACGGGCTTTTGTCTACGGTAGGAAAAAAAATCTTCCGGGTTGCTGTAAGTACACAGTTTAGCAAATTGGATGTGACTAGGGCATATACCTGCTTTGATGAGCTGGTATTCTCCAATAGCCCATAGATCAAAATAGGTGGGATGACACTGAAATTGCCAATACTCTTCAGGCCATTCTTTCTTAAAGTGAATAAATTCTGCATGCTTGGGTCCTAAGCTTGGAGAGATGGCTACAAGAAGATTTTCCGGGCGAGCTCCTACGTGGTTTTTAAACTTATCTACTGTCTCTTGATAAATGTTTAGCACCTGTCCGCGCCAACCAGCATGTACATTGGCAATGGTTTTTGTTACGGGATCAAAGAAGACAGCGGCTTGACAATCAGCATGTCTGATGAGAAGAGCCTCATGGCAGCGATTGGTCATCATGCCATCGCTTTGTGCAAGGGATTCTACAGGGTCTTTAGGTAAAAATGAAACTTGAGCTTGATGGGGCTGATCACATACTGTGGCATGATTGATGCCCAAAGCATCAAAAACCAGGGATCGATTGTGAGCATAAGCTTTTGGATCATCTCCTTTGCCATTCATGTTCAGCGATGCATAAGGACCCTTGCTGACGCCGCCATGACGCAAAAATACTGCAGCTTGAATTTCTGGATGAGCAGAAAAGAGCTCAAACTCTAGCCACTCAATAGCACCCTTCTTTTTACGAATCATGAATTTTCCTTAGGGACTGTGAAATAATAAAGTAATACCAAACGCAATAAATAACTTCATATTTGAGCTGCGTGAAAGCTGTCGACAAATTGACGATCATAAACAGCATAGTATTAATGCAATACAATGCCGTTCACGATCGCCGATTTTCGGCGCTTTGACGCGGCTCAAATATGAAGTTATTTGTTGCGTTTGGTATAAACCATTTCACCGCGCCAAATCAACCTAAAATCGACGATCAAAAATGGAGTAGTATTCATAGTGATACAACCCCATTTTTGATCGTCGATTTTAGGCGATTTCGCGCAGGTCAAATGGTTTACTTTATTATTTCACAGTCCCTTAATCAAAAAAGTGGACACAATGTGTTTAGATAGATCGACAACACGGACAGCATGGTTATTGGTATCTGCAATAAAAAAGCATTGGCTTTTTTTCGAAAAAGCCAATCCCGAGGGCTGGGAAAAAGTAGCTTCCTGCAGAGGTCCATCATGGTGTCCCGCTGTTCCATTTCCTATCCAAGAGTACAATATTTTTGATTGAGGATCTAGACGTTTAAGACGGTGGTTATAAGTATCTGCGATCAGAAGCTGTTTCCAAGGCTCTACCCAGAGTATGGCCAGCGGGTGTTGGAAGCAAGCAGTAGAAGAAGTGCCTTCGAGATCTCCAAAGGCAAAAAGGTCATAAGGGTTTTCTGGATTGCCACCAGCAAGTGTTATAGATTTACCTGTTTTTAGATCTATCGAACGAATAGAGCTGCTTTCGCTATCAGCAATAAAAAGATGGTGGTGATGTAGGCTAAGTCCTGAGGGTTGTGCCCATGCAGCACTAAAAGCCGAGTCGCTATCGAGATGCAACTCTTGAGCAGTACCGCTAAAGTTAGTAGATCTTTGCGTTATTATGTCATACATCCAGATCTGATGAGTGCCTGCCATTGCTATCCACAATCGCGGGTAGTCAAGGGCAAGGCCCCAGGGAGAGTTGAGCGATTGTTTTGTTCCTTGTTTACCTCCTCTATAATCGCAGCTTTGATGGCCATTTCCTGAGAGAGTAGAAAGAGTATTCTGATTTAAGTCAGCGCATCGTAAAGCATGATTGTTTGTATCGGCAATATAGAGCTTGCCTTTGTGATATGCAATTCCTTGTGGAGTATGACATTGTGCTCGATGAAAGTGGTCATCCACAAGACCTGGGTGGCCATTTCCAATCAGATCAATCACAGTGCCTGCCATCGAGCAAATCACGATGCGATGATGACCACTGTCCGCGATAAATAAGCGCTGGTGAGTTTCATCAATGGCTATATTTGTGGGAAATCGTAGATAAGAAGAATGTTGAGGGAAAGGGTGTGGAGTGACAAAAGAGGGCTGGTGCAATGTATAATGTATTACGGCAGCTTCAATCAAGAGATCTACTTCAGCGGTTTTCCCTTCGCCAGAGGAGGCGAAAAGAATAGACCTATTAGGCCCGATCACGATAAGAGTTGGCCAAGTATGGATATTGAGTTCCTGCCAGAGCTGTAATAGAGGATCATTGACTACAGGATGATGGATGTCATACCGCTCTATCGTTTTTTTTAAGTGGGTATCATCCGTTTCAGTAGGAAATTTTGGGCTGTGGATTCCCAAAAATATCACGGACGCATCTTTGTATTTTTTTTCGAGTTTCCTAAGGGATGTAAGAAGGTGTTGGCAGTGAATACAGCAAGATGTCCAAAAATAGGCTACAACGAGGTGGCCTTGCAATAATTCAGGAGTTAGTGGCGGAGAATTAAACCAGGCAAGAGTGTTAGGAAATTGAGGAAAAAGTATCGGGTGTTCGATACCATCCATGCTTTGAAGATGTTGTAGGTAAGGAGATAGAGAAGATTTATTCACAAGATAGATATGGATAACAAAGGACGGCCAGACCATCCCTTGTTATCTTTAAGGTAGGTCAATGTTTATTGACGGACAGGGCAACCGCCCGGTTTTTGTTGTGTTGCTGGAGCCATAGGACTGCTTTTGGCTATAGACTCAACGCTTTGGTCCGCGGTCATTTTGGTTCCTGTTGCATCTGGAGTATTCATCATGGACATCGCTGCTTTTCTTTGGTCCATAGTAAAGGTGTTACAGAATACAGCTTTATTTCCTGGATTGAGCTGCAAAGAAAAACTTTGCTGATCAGCAGGCAGAGAAGTGCAATTTGCACTTGGTGCGACATTTGTAGGGGTTTGTTGTGGGGTATCTGCATAACCACCTACGTTAAAAGCGCATAGAAGAAGAAAAGCGGCTAATTTTTTCATCGAATTGACGAGGTGGAAACCCTGGCTTTATGCCTGGGAGGAAACCTCGCTCCCTGTTAAATTGTTTAAAAATGGGAGCCTTTAGGGCTCCCCAAATCCCCGTAAGGGGCTTGTAACGGAACAAGACTTGACATTCCCTGTTCGCTCCCCTCGACAATGTTGTATATCGGCACATACTCTAATCCGTTTCGTGCTTACCCTCTTGCTTGTCTGCAACCAGAGTTTCTAGAGCTTGGGACTGAGGAAGCATCCCAAGGTAGGTCTTTGACCTCTATACAACGTAGTACTCTAAACGTTTGTCAAACTACAGTACTTAGTCTGGTCAACCAAGGCTTGTTAGTTTCCTTCCAAGCCTCTCCCTTTAGGGAGGGGTCGTTGACACATCAATCCTTGGTGGAAAAAATCAAAAAAACAATTGTTTTTTAGTTCACGATATTCCAGCGGCAGATTTTTGTACAACCGTGTAGTATAAGGACACCTCCGTCCAGAGCAAAACTTACTCTTGAGCAATTTCTCGAGCCTTTCCGCACAAAAAAACGACCAATCGTATTGTTATATGTGTCTCAAATTGCTAACCAGGGGTTGTTATTAGCCTTTATTTTTCTCATGCCTGACTTGTTAAGAGAACATGGAAGTGGTTTTTGGCTGTGTCATGGAGGTGGGCAATTGTGTTTTTTATGTGGGGCCAGTTTGGCTCTGCTTCCGGCGGGAGTTCTTATACCAAACGCAACAAATAACTTCACATTTGAGCCGCGTCAAAGCGCCGAAAATCGGCGATCGTAAACGGCATTGTATTGCATTAATACTATGCTGTTTATGATCGTCAATTTGTCGACAGCTTTCACGCAGCTCAAATATGAAATTATTTATTGCGTTTGGTATTATTGATCGGTTTGGGCCTCATCAAATGATGGTGACGGCGGCTTCTGTGAGTATTCTGCTTTTTTATCCCTGACGCCGTAAAACCCAGTCCTTTAGGGCTGGGATACAAGGCGCTTTTTAATCTTCAAGAGGAGATTGTTGCTCGATATACTGTCGGATCACAGTAAGAGGAGCTCCTCCGCATGACC
>Ga0207952_1000244_pt1 | contig 52933 bp, 45 predicted proteins | sample SubbioR12Aug_8Ca_FD_184831 | JGI IMG/M metagenome (GOLD analysis project Ga0207952, IMG submission 184831) | Serpentinite rock and fluid subsurface biosphere microbial communities from McLaughlin Reserve, California, USA - CR12Aug_8Ca (SPAdes) | ecosystem: Environmental > Terrestrial > Deep...
AGGGCTTGCTCTCTGAACTCGTCAGAATACTGCTTTTTCGGGGTAATCATTTTTATCTCAAATTTAAAGGGCTCTAAAAATTTGAGGCGACAACTATTTTGACGCAGGGGGTCTTCCATCCGTGTGACCAGGATGCCGGCAATCCCTGCCGGCATGACGTGCTCGGATGGCGGGAAGTTATTGATGCCCCATCCTAATGTTGGGCGACCGGTATTTGAACGTTTGTCTGCCGGAAGGTTATCACCATGTTCCAGCGAAAAGACATCACGGAATCGGGCCACGCTCCATCCGTCAGGCAACTGAAATGACAATTCATCAGACGCAAATTATGGTTGATGCGCTTTTGACTGCTTAGTTTTCTTGCTTTCAATCCGCTTCAAAAGCTCACTCGTCGGTTCATCATTCGGATCTTGCTCGTGAATGGCTACGGGTCTTCCATCCGTGTGACCAGGATGCCGGCAATCCCTGCCGGCATGACGTGCTCGGATGGCGGGAAGTTATTGATGCCCCATCCTAATCTTCCAAGATCGCCAATTCGGCCGCTCCGACAAGTTCGGAGCCGAAACTGCCGCAACGCCGATGGCTCAGGATTTGCGGCGGCCTATCCCTACGAACCCCAGCAATGCGCTGCCGAACAACCAGACAGCGCCGGGCACGGGCACTTGCGAAACGGTGATAGTGTTGCCGGAGAGGCTGAAACGCAGATTGTCGGAACTCAAGGTAAGACGATAATCGCCATGACCGCCTGCGTTGGTATTACGAATAGTGTCGCCGCCATTGATGCCGGATGCCGCCTCGGTTTCGGTCAAGCGATAATCGGCCATCACAAACAGATAGTTACCGGCTGCCATGGTGACTTCGTAAGCGGGATCGCGCTGAGCATGGATCGAGCCGTCACTGGCGCCAAAAGTTGCGCCGAGGTCAGTTAATTTGAAATCGGGCGTATCGACGCCAGGGCAATTATTGGCAATATCGTCGCAGCGGGCCAAGTGATTTGCCGGGTTTAGCAATGGATTAACGCTACCGTCGTCGTGCCAAAAATGCGTGTCCGGGTCGATGTAGGTGAATTCCGCGTCGCCATTCAAATCTTGCGCATCGGCGGATGCGTTACTGGTACTTTCATAAGCCAGCACATTGACTTTAAAGCTACCCGCATCTTGTATGACTATCTTCCAGGTATCGAACGTCGTACCGTTTTCCAGTTGCAGCAAGCTGCCGTCGATGACCAGCTGGTTGGCGGCTTGAGCAGGGCCAACCCAAGCGGCGGCCGCCAAGGTGGCTGAACCGAGAATTTTGCTAATAGTGTTCATTGAGTTCCTTCCTAATTGGTTTGGATGAATGTGCCTCGTGCGGGGCGCTCACGTATATCTCATGCTTGAGACAGCAGCCCGGCTATCTTGCTGAACGCAAGACCCGCGGCTTTCCGAACCCGCCTTGCGGCGGGGATGGCGAAGTTATGCAGACCTGGATAACGGACGATGCTGCCTGTTGCCGTAAAAGGTCTGCGGCGATATTTCCTTTGCAACACGCGCGCCAATCATCAAGCCGTTGAAAAACAAAAGGATTTAACGAAACTAATTGGAGTCGCATAAAAAAACAGCGGCATATGCCTTATTGAGCGCGGGAAATAACCTACCGTTACCGGCCTAAACCCGCCAGACGGAACAAAAGTGCCAATGGCAATTGTTCATCCAAAAGCAGCCGGAGGGTGTGGTGAGTTTACGAACCGCACCGATCGCGAACGATGCGCTTCACGCTGTTCAGCACACTCTAGGACGCTATGGCCTCCACTTACCCGATACAAGCGCACCCCTTAGCCAGCGTAGCCCGGATGGAATAAAATGGAATCCGGGGAATAAATGCTATAAATCCCGGATTGCGCTTCGCTTCATCCAGGATGCTCTAGTGGACCGGTAACGAAATCAGCCCTCAAACCGGTGCGCGATGGTTTGCATCAGCAGAATCAAGCCCACTCCGGCCAGAATGAAGCCGATCTGTTCCAGCGATGTTTTGATGTCGGTTTTTTGGTGCAAGGAGGGGATCAAATCGGCCACCGCGATGTAGATAAAGCTGGAAGCGGCCAGAGTCAGGAAATAAGGCAGGATATGATGCAGATCGCCGAGGCTGAAATAGGCCAAAACGCCGCCTATCACTGTGGTTAAACTGGCCAGCATGTTGTAAAACAGGGCCTTGCCGCGGGTGTAGCCGCTGTGCAGCAGGATGGCGAAATCGCCGACTTCCTGCGGAATTTCGTGGGCGGTAACCGCCAGGCTGGTGACTATGCCCAACTGCGGATCGGTTAAAAACGCCGCGCCTATCAACACGCCGTCGACGAAATTGTGGATGCTGTCGCCCAAGATAATGAATATGCCGGCAACCCGCCGGCCATGGTCGTTTTGATGGTTGTGGCCGTGATGATCGTCATGCGATTCCTCGCCGTGGGCCTCGCAGGCGTGGGAATGGCAATGCCGCCAGACCAGCAGTTTCTCCAGCACGAAAAATAACAAAATGCCGATCAGGATGGTGGCCGACAGCATTTGCATGTCGTCAACCGCCACCTTTTCAAAGGCATGCGGAATTAGGCCGCAAAAGGCCCCGGTCAGCAGCGCGCCGATCGCAAAGCTGATACCGTGCGGCAACAGGCTTTGTCTTTTTTGTTCCGGCAACAGTAAAAACACGCCGGCGGCCAGCACGCTCAAAACGCCGCCAATGGCGGTAAAGATGACGATCAATAACAAGGTGCTCAAAGTCAATCTCTCCAGATCAGGCTGACCATCCGGCCGGTGGCGGCGCCGTCGCGGCGATAGGAATAAAACCGCCGGGCATCGGCTACCGTGCAATCGCCGCCGCCGTAAATGCGTTCGATGCCCAGCCCGGTCAATTGCAGGCGGGCCAGCCGGTAAATATCCGCCAGCCATTTGCCGGCGCCGTTGTCTTTAAAGGCTTGGGCCGCTTTAGGATTGTCGCCGACGAAAGCGTTGCGCACTTCGCCGCCCACTTCGAAATTTTGCGGGCCGATGGCCGGCCCCAGCCAGACCGAAACCTCGCGGCACCGCATGGCGGATAAGGTTTGTTCGATGATGCCGGCCCGCAAACCGCGCCAGCCGGCATGGGCGGCGGCAACCGCCGCGCCATCGTCGCCGCAAAACAGAACCGGCAGACAATCGGCGGTCAACACCGCGCAGACGATGCCGGCTTGGTCGGTAAAGCTGGCGTCGGCGATGGGCAGGCCTTGTACTCGATCGGCCTTTACCACCTCGACACCGTGTACTTGTTGCAGCCAGACCGGCTCGGCCGGCAATTTCAGCATGTCCTTGATGATGCGCCGGTTGGTCAGCACATGCCCCGGGTCGTCGTCGACGTGGCCGGCCGGATTCAGGCTGGCGTACCCGCCGGCGCTGACGCCGCCGCTACGCAAAGTGGTGGCGGCATGCACCCGTGCGGGCAACGGCCAGTCAGGCTGGATCCAGTTCATTTTCCGCCAACAGCTTGATCAGGTTTTGCATGTCTTCCGGCATGGCTTGTTCCCATTCCATGTATTCGCCGGTTTCCGGATGCTCCAGCCCCAGTTTGGTGGCGTGCAGCGCCTGGCGTTTGAAATTGCGCAAGGCTTCGGCCAGCGCCGGATTGCAATCGGCCGGCATTTGAAACCGGCCGCCGTAGGTTTGATCGCCGACCAGCGGATAATTGATATGCGCCATGTGCACCCGAATCTGATGGGTGCGGCCGGTTTCCAGTTTGACCCGGATCAGGGTATGGCGCTTGAAGCGCTGCTCCAGACGGTAATGGGTCACCGCTTCCTTGCCGTCCCGGCGTACCGCGTTGCGTTTGCGGTCCACCGGGTGGCGGCCTATCGGTTGGTCGACGCTACCGCCGGCGGTCATCCAGCCTTTCACCAAGGCCAGATATTCGCGGTGAATGGTGCGCTCCTGCAATTGCTCGACCAGATTGTGGTGGGCCTGCAAGGTTTTCGCCACCATCAACAGGCCGCTGGTATCCTTGTCGATGCGGTGCACGATGCCGGCCCGGGGCAAGGTATCCAGGCTGGGCACATGGTTCAGCAAGGCATTCACCAAGGTACCGGTCCAGTTGCCCACCGCCGGGTGTACCACCAAGCCGGCCGGTTTGTTGACGATCAACAGCGACTCGTCTTCGTAAACGATGTCCAGCGGAATGTCTTCAGCGTCGTATTCCACCACCTGCTCGGCTTCGGCATCCAGCTCTATTTCCTCGCCGCCGTCCATTTTTTCGCGGCCCTTGCGTTGCTCGCCGTCGACCAGTACCCGGCCGTCTTTAAGCCAGGTTTGCAGCTTGCTGCGGGAGTAGTCGGGAAATATCTCCGCCAGACACTGGTCCAGGCGCATGCCAGCCAGCTGTTCGGGAACCCGTTCGGTTAATATCGTCATAGTCGTTTTTAAGATATACTCGCGGCTTTGCTGTTGGCTTTGGCCGCAAAAAACTCACAATATTACAACGTGTTGTCTTTTCTATGCGATTACTTTTAGTAAAAACCGTTTTTATCGCCAGTTTGGCCGGCTTTTTGCCGGGTTGCGAAAGTTTGGATATTTTCAGCAAAAAGGACAATTCCGCCAAGGAGGACGAATATGTCGGCTGGGACGACGCCAAATTCCACCAGCAAGCCAAGGAAGCGCTGGACAATAAAAACTACCAAAAGGCCATCACGCTTTACGAAGCGCTGGAGGCCCGCTATCCGTTCGGCGATTATGCCGCCCAGGCGCAATTGAACGTGGCCTACGCGTATTATAAAAACGACGACCCGGAAGCCGCGCTGGCCGCCATCGACCGCTTTATCAAAGTCCACCCCAGAAGCCCCAACGTCGATTATGCCTATTATCTGAAAGGCTTGGTCAATTACAATCGCGGCATCGGTTTTATCGACCGGTTTTTACCCACCGATTCCTCGCAGCGCGATCCCGGCAATGCCAAGGATTCCTACGATAATTTCCAGGAATTGATCCAGCGTTTCCCGCAAAGCAAATACGTGCCGGATGCCCGCCTGCGCATGGTGGCTTTGCGCAACAATCTGGGCATGTACGAAGTGCACGTCGCCGATTTTTACCTGCGCCGCAAGGCCTATGTGGCGGCCGTAAACCGGGCCAATCACATTATCAAGGAATACCAGCGCACCCCGGCGGTGCCGCATGCCTTGGTCATCATGCAGGAAGCCTATACCAAGCTGGGCATGGACGATCTGGCCGCCGATACCGAGCGGGTGTTTAAACTGAATTATCCCAACGGCATCCCGGTGGCCGATTACAAGGAAAAAACGTTTATGGAAGATACCTGGGACGCCATGGGCCTGGATAAATAAGGCTTGAACCGTCCACGACCTTTATGGGCCGCCGGTTTGCTCCTGTGCAGCCTGTCTGCGCCGGCGGCAACGCCGGGGCCGGAAGCCTTGTTTCAAAACCGTTTTTTTACGCTGTCGACCGGTACCGAGCTACTGTGCGCCACCAGCGAGCAGCAATTCCTTCCCAGCGAGCGGCTGGCGGACATCATTCGTTTCTACGAAAACAATCACCCGAATCTGCGCCAACAAGCGGTAGCGGTATTGACCGACCATACCGACTCGGAGCATCTGGCGGATTTGGCCGCTTATAAAGACGATTGCCGAAAACAGGTTTCGGCGGATTTGTGCGTGCTGGAAAAATATTGGGACGATAAAGACGCTGCCTGGCGAACCCTGGCGCTGTTTTACGACACCAAAACCGTGATCAAGCACAGCGAGGATTACCGCTATCAAGTCAAGCGTTTCGAAGCCGACCATATCCGTATCTTCGAAAAAGCCATCCGCAAGATCCCGGCTTTTTTACGGCAAAGCATCAGCAAGGCCAAACCGCTGGAAAATCTGGACAAGGAAATCGCCGACAAACCCAGCGCCATACAAGAGCTGATACACGACGCCTTTCAGGAAGATTACAACACCAGTATCTGGCAAGACCACACCCATCCGCTGACGTTGGTGCCCGGCGTCGGTTTTCGCTCGCAAACAGTGGCTCAGGTATTCAGCGGCCAGAATTTAATCGTGTTTACCGTGAAGGAATTCGACAAGGGTAAGGAAGGCGCCACCTACCGGGACATCGACGTGCAATATCTGGTGGATTTTCGCCTGCCCATCGTGGTGCACGAAATTGCCCACACCATCGATAACTTTCATTTCTGGAACGGCAGCGACGACCTGTATTTTTTCTACAAATACCACAAGATTTCCAACGACGAACAGATCATGAAAATCATTGCCGATGCCAAGCTGGCCCTGTGGCCGTCGAAATGGTTCGAAGCCTTCGAATATCTGTACGAAGTCAACGACGGCCGCTACGACGGCAACGTCCAGGAAAAACTGGCCGAACTGGTGGCTCAATACATTTTAATTCCGGAACGCCTGCGGGACAGCTCCCCTGCCGCATATCAATGGCTGCGCAACGAAGTGTTTCGCGGCATCGAATACCAGGGCTACGACCGCTGCCCGACGCCGATCACCCGCCCGTTAAGCTGGTGGCAGAAATACGCCAGCGGTAAACTGTTGGGACAATAAACGCTTGTGCTATGCTTGCGCAAACGCTGATCCTGGAGGCTCTGCCATGGCTTTTGCACTGGAAAAAGACAAACATTACACCTATAAGGACTACCTGACTTGGCCCGACGATGTGCGCTGCGAAATCATCGATGGCGAGGTATTCATGATGACGCCGGCGCCGCTGTTGACGCATCAGGATGTAGTCGGCGAAATTTTTTTTCAAGCCAAACAAGCACTGCGCGGCAAAACCTGCCGCGCGCTGGTGGCGCCGCTGGATGTGCGCCTGCCGCGCCATGGCGAGGCCGACGAGGCAACCGATGTGGTGGTGCAACCCGACGTATTGGTGGTCTGCGATCCGAACAAACTGGACAGACGCGGCGTGCGCGGCGCGCCGGATTGGGTGGTGGAAGTGTTGTCTCCTGCCTCCGCCAGCCGCGACCAGATCGAAAAACGCCGCATTTACGAGCGCCATGGCGTGCTGGAATACTGGCTGGTGCATCCGACCGACCGTATTCTCACCGTGTATCGCTTGCAAAACGGCGAATACGGCAAACCGGATATTTTTAAACTGGAAGGCCGCACGCCGGTAGCGGTAATACCCGGACTCGACATAGACTGGGAAGCGATGACGCCCTATTTGATTCACGACGACTGACACCATGAAAAAAACGCAACTCAATCCCCTGCAAGCACAATTGCTGAAATCCGGCCTGACCAGCGAAGCCAAAGTCAAACAGGTCAAGGCCGAAAAGCGTAAGCAAGACAAATTGCAGCGCAATAACGGCGTGGAAATCGTCGACGACATTAAACTCAGTGCCGAGCAGGCCCGCCAGCAACAGATCGAGCGCGACCGGGAACTGAACCGCCAGCGCAAACAGGCCGAGGAACAAAAAGCCCTGGCCGCGCAAATCAAGCAAATCGCCCTGCTGAACCGGATAGCGCAGGAGGCCAATGGTATCGCCTATCAATTCAACCACGACAACAAAGTCAAAGCTGTTTATGTAGCGGACAAGGTTCGCGAAGCGCTGATCAACGGCCGGGCCGGCATCGTCAAACTGGAACAGGGCTACGAAATCGTGCCGGCGGAAATCGCCCGCAAAATCCAGGCCCGCGACGCCGACAGCGTGGTGGTGCTCAACCAAGCCACCCAGGATGTTGCCGCCGCCGACGATCCTTACGCGGATTTCCGGATTCCCGACGATTTGATGTGGTAAGCCCGAACATGCCCCAAGCTTTTAAACGTACTGAAAGGCCGGCCTGATGAAACAATATCTGGATTTGGTACAAAATATTATCGATCACGGCGCCTGGCAGCAGAACCGTACCGGCATTCGCAGCATCAGCCTGCCCGGCGCCACGCTGCGTTTCGACCTGCAACAAGGCTTTCCCGCCGTCACCAGCAAAAAGCTGGCCTTCAAATCGGCGATAGGCGAAATGATCGGCTTTCTGCGCGCTTCCCGTAGCGCCGCCGAGTTTCGCGGCTTGGGCTGCAAGGTCTGGGATCAGAACGCCAACCAAAACCGGCAGTGGCTGGCCAATCCCTATCGTTTGCAAGAAGACGACCTCGGCCCCGTTTACGGCGTGCAATGGCGGCAATGGCCGGCCTACAAACTGATCGACCCGGACCAGCCGCAAGGTTCGGCGCAGCTTGCCGATGCGCTGGCGCAAGGATACCGGCGGCTTGGGTTTGTCGAAGAAAACGGCGGCCGCGGCGTGTTGCTGTACAAAGCCATAGACCAGTTGCGCCAGTGCCTGGACACCATCATCGGCGACCCCGGCAGCCGCCGTATCCTGTTTCATGGCTGGAATTGGGCGCAACTGGAGGAAATGGCGCTGCCGCCCTGTCATTTGCTGTACCAGTTTCTGGTTAACCCGGCCGAGCGGGAAATATCCCTGTGCCTGTATATCCGCTCCAACGACATTGGCCTCGGCGCGCCGTTCAATCTGGCGGAAGGCGCGGCTTTGCTGCATCTGGTCGGCCGCCTGACCGGCTATGCGCCGCGTTGGTTCACCTATTTCATCGGCGACGCCCATATCTACGAAAACCATCTGGACATGCTGCGCGAACAATTGGCTCGCGAGCCGTTTCCAAGCCCCAAACTGGTGATTGCCGACCGCATACCCGACTACGCGATAACCGGCCAATACCAGCCGGAATGGCTGGAAAAGGTGGAGCCGGGCGACTTCCGCCTGGAAGGCTACCGGCACCACCCGCCGCTGACCGCGCCGATGGCGGTTTGACGGCGTCGGGTTACGCTATGCCGGCCTGGTAGCGGCGATCACCGTGCCCGGCAATATGTTGCGGTTCGGCGGCGCTTATTGATGCCAGGGCGGTTCACAAGCCCAGCCGGAAACCCACCGTGCCGACGTAATTATCGAAATAGGCGTGTCCGAGCAGGGTTTCGAAATTGGCGAAAGCCTGCCAGCCGTTGGGCAGCACGGCAACCAGGCCGGTGCCCAAATGAAAGAAATCGCGGTCCGGTCTGTCGGTTTGAAAGCTGAAGGTAGTGGGAACGGGGCGGTTGTCCTGGGCGAACTGCACAAAAATCGAGCGTTGGCCGTTGTCGTATTCGTGCGTCCAATCGGCGTTCAGTTGCGGCACCAGCACGCCCCAAGCCGTGCCGATCGCGTATGAGGCTTGAGCGCCGACGCTGGATTGTATCGAGGTCAGACTGTCCCGCATAAAGCGCAGTTCCAGCCCGGAATTGCCTTGTTCGACATAGCTTTCCATGTCCGCGCGCCTGTAGCGGACGCTGGCGCGCGGCCCGATGGTCAAGCCGCCGACGGCATAATCGTAGCCGGCCGCCAAATTGCCTTCGTATTGGTCCGCGCCCGGAGTACCGGTAATGGCGCCGCCAAAGCCGGCGTTATCTTCGCGGGTATAATTGCGCTGATTATGATTGGAGCCTTGCTTGCCGAGGTATTGGAACGATACATCGGCGAAGAAGCCTTGCCAGGGGAGCAGCGATGCATATACGGTGGGGCCGTAAGAGTCGGTTTCGAATCCGCCGCCGGCAAGCTGGTCGCCGCGCCAATGCGAATAATTGAAAGCCAGACCGGCCAACAGCCAATCGGTCGGCATGATGTCCAGCCCCAAGGTAAAGCCTTTTTGGTTGGATCGGTAGCCTTGTTCGAAGAGGGTCTGGCGGCGGTCCAGTTCCCGGTAGTCGGCGTTAAGGAACAGATTGATGTTGGAAGCCAGCTTTATCTCGGAAGCGTCGCCGGCACCGCCGCCCATGAGGGCATTTTTGTCCGCATCCCCGCCAACCAGTTTTCTACGTTTTTTGACGAATTGATCGGCTTGGCTAAGGGTGGACAGGGCGGCGCCGGAAAAAGCCGATTGGCCCGGGCCGCCGCCGGGGCCGCCGCCCACGCCGCCGGTTTCGCAAAGGGTTTGCAATTGGGGGCCGAAGTTGTCGGGTAATCCCAGAGTGCGCGGATCGTCGCCGACCAAGGCCGCGCAAAACTCGAAATCGGCGCCTTGCGCCAGCAGCGTGTTGATTTGTTCGTCCAGCGTCTGGGCCTTGGCGGTCGCCATGGAAAGCAAGGTGAGGCAACACGCCGTGATGAACCGGCTTTCGAGGCAGCGGGTCTGGCTGCGGCCGTTCGATCCGGCGGTATCAGGCTGATTTTTCATAATCTGTCCGGTAAAAAAATTAATCATGCCGGTTCGCGGTACGTTATCGGCTTACTGGCAAAAACGATCGAACGTTATATTGATTTCGGCATCGTTGTAATCCAAATCGCTATTCTGGAATGGCAAGTCTTCCCAGAACTGGCTGCCTCCCCGCGACGCATCGAACGGCGTTTTACTGACTCTGTCGCTCACCACGTGCACCGCGCCGTCGGCATTTTTGGACTGTTCGCTAAAGTAAGCAAAGTTGCCCTGGCCGTTCAGACAAACGCCGGCCTGTTTTACGCAGAAGGTATTCGAGCCGGCTTGAACCGGTTCAACGACTAAATCGGCTTCAGCATAGGGATCCAGGTTGCTGGTTTGGTCTCCCGGGCGCTGGTTAAGATTGGCGCCGTTCGGGATGAAGAAATAGCCGATATTTTGCCGGTTTTCCAGATAAAGCGTTTTCAGCAGGTTGAACGTTGCGGTCTGCAGGCCGCCCGGCGTCTGGATGTTGAAGAGGATTCGCCCCCTGCCGGTTTGCGTGTTGTAGACCCCGAACAGGCTTTTGAAATCGGATTCGCCGCGGACCAAATTGATGTGGGCTTTTTGGCTGGCGGCTAAAAATAGATCCAGCGAAGGTTTTCCCTCGACATTTCTGCTGGTGCTGGTGCAGCGGGTCAACTGGTTGACGATACTTTGCACGGAACTGGTCAAGCCCAGCTCGCTCCAAAGCACCGCCGCCGCCCCGGCAACCTGCGGTGCAGCGAATGAGGTGCCGGTTTGTCTGGCATAGCCGTTGGAGCTGGCAGTTGCGGTATAAATACAGGTGCCCGGCGCATAAATATCCACTGCCGGCCCGAAATTGCTGGGGTTTCTAGTGCCGCAGCTGTTGCTAGGGTCGCCGGCCGCGCTCGGCCAAGTTTGGTTGGCCGTATGCAGAATATCCGCAGTCGCCGGTTGAGGCGGGGCGGTGCTCACGGCCGTTGGGTCGCTGACTGTGCTGTTGCCGACGCATAAGACCAATTCCGACCAGGAGCAGGGATAGCGATGGTAGGTTTGGGTCGCGCCGCTGCCGCTGGTGGCTACCGAGTGGTCGACGATGTTGAGGGGTGTGTTAACCGGATAGCCATTACCGGCGGCCGCCACGACCAGTTTGTCGTGGCCGGTGGCGGTCACGGAAACATTCAAAGAACTCAGCAATGGACCGCAATTCAAATCCGGGGTGCTGATCGGCGTTGCGGAAGAAAACGCGGCATATCTCAAGGCGCATTTCAGCTCGTTTTGTTCGCTGGTAAATTGCTCCCAGCTCACGTTGATGATTTTGACGTTGGCTTGGTTGGCGGCGTCGATAACGCCGGCGATGCGGGTTATCAGGTTATCGTTAGCGCCGTAAGAATAAATTTTGGCGCCGTAAGCGATGCCGGAAATGCCGCCGTTGCCGTGTTTGGCGGCTATGATGGCGGCGATGCCGGTGGCATGCTCGCTGCTGCCGTTACCGGAGGCGATTTGCCCCAGCAAATCGCTGTGCGAGGCGTAAACGCCGCTATCGACGACGGCGACGCCCACGGCGGTATCTTGGCTGTCTCTACCCGGCTGCGTAGCGGTCAGGGCGTCCCATGCCTCAAGCGCGTGTATACGGGGCGCGCCCCATTGTTTTATGCCGCCATCGTCGGCTTGGCCGGCCGGGAAGCCGGCGATATTGGCTCCGGCTTGCCGCACTTCATCGTAGTTCTTGAAAATGGTGATTGCCGAGTTTATCAAGTCGATGCGTTGTTGATCGGACAGGCCGCTATTGACGGACAGTTCGACCTGAAATATGCCGATTTCCGGAATTTGACCGACGATTACGCCGGGCTGGCCGCCGGCCGCGCGGCCGGCTTCCGCCACGATGTCCGCGATGCGTGCGGGAGGCGTGCCGGGCAAGAAACTGACCAACACATTTTCCGCGACCCAAAATTCGCCGTTTGCCGGGTTTTCCAGAATCTCGGCAGCCGTCGTGTTCGGGCCGTTGGGGAAGCGGGACACTTGCAAAATATTCACGTCGGACAGGCTTGGGGTAAGGCTAAGACCGCCCTGTCCGGTTACCCGGTACAGCAATTGTCCTTCGCTGGATGCGCTGACCGGAATTTCCGCTGTATAGATTCCGCTGCCGCCGTTGTATAGTTGGCCTACGGTTTTCCAGCCAGGATCCGCAAGAGTATTCGTGCAGGCGGATTCCGCGGGGTTACACTCCTGTAGCACGAGCGTGTCCGGGAATGCTGCTACGCCGCTGGCGGCGGCCTGGAATAATACCGTCGCCGGCGCATTGACCGGAATGGCGCCGGGCAGAATGTTAGGCCTGTCGATTGCCAACAGGTCTTGGGCCGGCGATACGTCCACGTCGACATCGGTACTGACCGTTTCGCCGCTGCCCGTCAACGTCAGCCGCGAGCTAACCTTGTAGCGGCCGGGCGTTACGCCGGTAAAGTCGATGGGGACTTGCTGGATGCGGGGTTTGGTTTCGTTTCCCGGCAGCGGGGCGCTAAAAACGACGGTCTGGGCCGTGCCGGGCGCCAGGGTAACGCCGCCGTTATCGGGGTCGACAAACTGGGCGAAGCTGGCTTGATAGGCTTGGTTATCGGCCTTGAACAAATCGGCAAAGAAGGGAAATCGGACGGTTTCGCCGGCTTTGACAACAAGATCCGAACTGCCCTTGCGTAGGCCTATGCTGGGTGCCGCAATAACGTCCAACGTAACGGCGTCGCCGAGGGCGGGATTGACCGTCTGCGTTGCGGCGGTCAGTTGGCCGCTGCCCGCTACGGTAAACGGCGTCAGAGCGGCCCGGGCCGCTCCCGCCGCGTCGGTGGACACGGGCGGCGTAAACACATCGCCGAGCCCTGAAATGGAAAAGGCTATGGGAGCGTCGGCTATGGGCAAGCCGAGTCCGCTTAAGGTCGCTTGCACTGTTAAAGCCGCTCCGACAACCTGAGTATCCAATACCGGTTGCAGTTCGAGGGTGTCGGCGCAGGTATCGATGCGGGCCGATAAACGTTGCCCGGGCCGGGCCTTGACAGCGGTCAATTCGAGCCGGTTGCCGCCTGCGTTCAAGCGAACGGGGATTTCGGTTACGTTGATACTTTTATTGACGATACCGATCCGTTGAGCGTTGACGGCGACCTTGGCGCTTGAGAGCCGATCGCCGACAGGCGCGCCGACCCGGGCGCCGTTCACCAAGCGCAGTACGGCCTTACCGCCGCGCGGGACATCGAATTCGACCAGCCGGGATTGCGGCTTGCCGCTCTCTGCCTCGAATATTTTAATCGGCAACACATTGCCGGTAGGCCCGCAGGCATGCTGCACGGCAAGCGGAAACAGCGCGGAAACCAGGATTTGATGGCGGCGGGTTTCCAAACCTTTGACCCGGACATACACCGTTCCGGATGCGGCCTCTTGAAATTTTGCCGTGCCGGTGAAAATGCCGTCGCGCTCGTCCTGGCGCGCTTGGCCGTGGCGGCCGGGTGGGCAGCGGCCGCCCTGTTTTTTATCGCGATGGGACGAGGGGCAGCTTCCGCCGGGTTTGGCGGCGTCGCGCAATAGTGCGATGGGCACGAAAACCGTACGGCCATTCGGCAACTGTTTTTGTTGTTCCAGGATCAGGTGTTCCGAAAAACGCAGGTTCTTATCGGCAATTTCCAGGCTGAACAAAACTTCGCCGGCTTGCCCGGCTATCAGGTAAGGCGGGGTTATGCCGGTATTTAAGGTGTCGAGAAAACCAAAGCCGGGGCCGTGTTTGTCGTGTGCGTAACCCGGTGCGCCAAGCGCCAAAAAGACGGCAAGCCAGAACACTGTCCGGCGGTTCTTGGTAAACATATCGCACCTCCTATCGTTACGGGTAGCGGTCGGGCAAAACGGCAAAACCCACTGCCATGGTTCCGCGCTAAAACATACGGCTTTTATGGTTATTAGCGTCTTCTCCAGGGTGTTTGTCAAGAGCCTTTTGCGTCAGCCGATTAGGGAGACGGAACCCTGCGGGAGCCTGTCCGCCCGGTGTTTAGGGAAGGCGCCGAATCGGCCGCGTCTTTACTGCATTCGCGAGGATGACGCTGTCATCGAAGCGTTCTTACCAATGGCTGGCGGTTTCGCGGTATGCCTCGGCGGCCGCAAGGATTTTGCGGGCGGGCAGTGCAAGAATCCGTTCGGCAAATCGGCAGGCCTGCCGCAGATGGTCTTCCGCGCTTGCGCTTAAGCCGTCGCCCAGCTCGAACGATGTAGTCTTGATACTCAACAAAAAGCCGGGCGGGGCCATTTCGCCGGTTATGTTTTCGAATACTTGCAACAACGCCGCGGGACTCATGGCGTGGCTGGTGTAGCTGTTGTCCCGGCGGGGCGCGAGACGGCTAAACCCGAACGGGCTGTCGCCGCTGACCGCCGCATCGACAAATATGACCAATTCCCGCTCCTGCAAATCCAGCGCATGCTCGATTTGCAGTTGAAAGTCGGTCAGCAGCTCTACGCGGCTCAAATCCGCGTGTTGCTCCAGATGGGCCAGCAACAGCGGGCCAACGGCATCGTCGCCGCGGCTGAGGTTGCCGTAGCCGAACACCAGGATGGGTTTTGTCATGCCGGCCGCTTAATGTTCGAAACTGCCGTCGCCGTGGCGCACCAAGCGGTCTATCATGTCGCCTTGGGCATCGACCAATTCCAGTTGCAGCGGCATTTTACCCACAGCGTGCGTGGCGCAGGACAGACAAGGGTCGTAAGCTCGAATCGCCACTTCCAGATTGTTCAACAACGGTTCGGTCAATTCCCGGCCGGACAGGTATTCGGCCGCCACTTGCCGTACCGATTCGTTCATGCCCATGTTGTTGCTGGTGGTGGACACGATCAGGTTGGCCTTGGTGACGATATCGTTTTCGTCGACCTGATAATGGTGAAACAGCGTGCCGCGCGGCGCTTCGATGACGCCTATGCCCTCGTAGCGTTTTTCGCCCTTGGCCACCAGATCGCTACTCATCACGTCCGGATCGTGCAGCAGGATTTCGATGCTTTCCGCGCAATGCAGCAATTCGATCAGGCGCGCCCAATGGAAGGCCAGCGTACTGTGTACCATGGCTTCCGGGCTGTGTTGTTTAAAGTCGACTCGGGCGGCTTCCGCCAACGGCGTATCGATAAAGTCGCAGTTATTCACCCGCGCCAAGGGGCCGACACGATACCAGCCGTCCGCCTTGCCGATGGAAGTCAGGTAAGGGAACTTCATGTAGCTCCAGGAACGGACTTCTTCGTGGATCAGATCGTTGTAGTTGCAGTAATCGAAATGATCGACAATGGTTTCGCCTTTATCGTTTTTGGCCCGGATGCCGCCGTGATACAGCTCCAGCGCGCCGTCGGGCTTGACCAAACCGAGATAATTGCTGCGTATGGTGGCGAAGTCGTCGTAATACGGCAGATTGGCGGTGTGGACTTTTTTGATCAAGGCCACCGAGGCGTCGGCCCAGACGACGATCCGGTCGATATCTTCCAGCAAATAATCGCGTTCTTCCTTGCTCAAGGCCTTGTTCATGCCGCCGGCAATCGCGCCGGTACCGTGCACCCGCTTACCGGACACCATGCGTATCACTTCCTGGCCGTATTTGCGCAACTTGACGCCTTGCAGGCCGATGTCGGGATAATCGCCCAGTACGGCAATGATGTTGCGTTTGCCGATGTCGCTTTCGAAACCGAACAGCAAATCCGGGCTGGAAAGGTGGAAAAAGTGCAGCGCATGCGATTGCAAAACTTGGCCGAAATGCAACAAGCGGCGCAGTTTGTCGGCCGCGGGCGGCAAATCGGCGGGGTCGACGCCGACCAGTTGGTCTATGGCCTTGGCGGCGGCCAAGTGGTGGCTGACCGGGCAAATGCCGCACAGCCGTTGCACCAGTACCGGCAGCTCCCAGTAGGGCCGGCCCTGGATGAATTTTTCGAAGCCGCGAAACTCGACGATATGCAGGCGGGCCTGTTGCACTTTGTTGTTTTCGTCAAGCAATAAGGTGACCTTGCCGTGGCCTTCGACGCGGGAGACAGGGTCGACGACTACCCGCTTCAGCTTGGCGGGATTTGGGGCGGTTTCCAGATGTTCGTACATAATGATTCCTTATCAGTCGTAATGGACTAATTCATAAGGTAAAGACGGTTCGCGGCCTTCCAGCAAGGCGGTCAGAAAACTCCAGAATACGTCGGCGGACGGTGGGCAACCCGGCAAGAAATAGTCGATTTTGACGATTTCATGGATGGGATGTACCTTATCCAGTAACAGCGGCAATTCCGGATCGCTGGGGATTTGCGCGTTCTCGACGCCGATGCCGTCGCGATAGGCTTCCAGCAGGCAGGATTCCAGGGAAATGGAGTTGCGCATGGCGGGCAGGCCGCCGTTGATGGCGCAGGCGCCGACGGCGACCAGAATCTTGCAGTTTTTACGAAACTCGCGCAGCACATGCACGTTTTCGGAATTGCAGACCCCGCCTTCGATCAAACCGATATCGCACGGGCCGCAGTGTTCGATGTCGGTGATCGGCGAGCGGTCGAATTCCGCCACTTCCGCCAGGGTCACCAGACGTTCGTCCAGATCCAGAAACGACATATGGCAACCGAAGCAGCCGGCCAGCGAAGTCGTCGCAACTTTAATCTTGGCCATGGGGGCCCTCCTGGGCTAATGCCACTTCGCTGATATGTTGGTGGTCGTAAATGCGCTGGCCTATGGGCACTTGGTAACCGGTGCGTTTGATCAATATGGCGCCGGTCGGGCAAATGTGGGCGGCGCAATCGTCGACGGCTATGTCGCTGTCTTTCAGTTGTCCGCTGGGCGAATTGACGATCAAGCGTTTGTTGATGCCGCGCCCGGCGATGCCGAACACGTTTTTGCCGTCCTTCTCCTTGCTGGCGCGCACGCAGAGGTTGCAGAAAATGCAGCGGTTGTGGTCGATCAAAATATCCGGATGCGACGCGTCCATTTCCCTGTGGGCGTAAAAATGCGGGTAGTGGTTGTCCAGCATGTTCAGATGGTAGGCCACGCCCTGCAGTTGGCAATTGCCGGATTTTTCGCAGGACGGGCATAAGTGATTGCCTTCCACGAACAGCATCTGGGTGATGCGGCGCCTGTCCTGTTCCAACTCGGCACTGTTGTTGATGACGGTTTGGCCGTCGGTCGCCGGAAAGGTGCAGGCCGAGCAATTGCGGCCGTTGACTTTGACCGTGCATAATTTGCAGCTGCCGTGCGGCGTATAGCCGGGCTGGTGGCATAGATGCGGGATATAGACGCCGGCGGCGGTAGCGGCTTCGATGATGGTTTGGCCGTCCTCGAACGGTATGTTTTGACCGTCTATGTTGATAGTGCCTGTCATGTTAATCCTCCACTTGCGATAAGTGTGCGCCGGCGTCGTTGCGCCGCGCCATGCGGCGGGCGGTTTCCAATGCGCCGTCCAAATCGAAACCAGGCTCGTAGCTGATATTTTTCAAGCGTTTTTGATACAGATCCGGATAACGCTGCAACGTGGTCAGAATCGGATTGGCGGCGGTTTGCCCCAGACCGCAATGGCTGTGGCTTTTTACCAATTGGCACAAGCTTTCCAGTTCCACGACATCGCCGGCCGAGCCGTGGCCGTCGATGATTTTATCCAGTTGTTTTTTCAGCAGCGAGGTGCCGACCCGGCAGGGTGTGCAGAAACCGCAACTTTCATGGGCGAAAAAGTGGGTGAAATTTTGCACGATGTCCAGCACGTTGCGGCTGTCGTTAAAGACGATGAACGAGCCGCCGGTTGCCAAATCCTCGAAAGCCAGTTGGCGTTTGAATTCCTTGTTGGAGATAAAAGTCCCGGAAGGGCCGCCGATCTGTACGCCCAGTACATCCGTAGCGCCGCAATCGGCCAGGATTTGTTCGATGTTGACGCCGAATGGGTATTCGTAAATGCCGGGGCGGGCGCAATCGCCGCAGATGCTTAAAATCTTGCTGCCGGCGGATTTGTCGGTGCCGAAGCCGGCGAACCAGTCGCCGCCCTGCACGGCAATTTTGGCGGCGGCCAGAAAGGTTTCCACGTTGTTGACCACGGTGGGTTGGTTCAAGTAGCCGCTGGTGACCGGATAAGGCGGACGGTTACGGGGAATGCCGGGTTTGCCTTCCAGCGATTCAATCAGGGCCGACTCTTCGCCGCAGATGTAGGCGCCGGCGCCGAGGCAAATCTCGATATCGAAATCCAGGCCAAGATCCAGAATATTGTCACCCAACAGTCCGTCCGCGCGGCGTTGTTGCAGTACGGCTTGTAATTTATCGAACAGATGCAGGTATTCGCCGCGCAAATACAGGAAGCCTTGCTTGGCGCCGATGATGGCGGCGGCCAGCGTCATGCCCTCGAATACCTGATCGGCATGGCTGTTCAATAACACCCGGTCCTTGAAGGTACCGGGCTCGCCTTCGTCGGCATTGCACACCACATAATGGTGTTCGGCGGTTTCTTCCGCGCAGAAACGCCATTTGGCGGCGGTTTTAAACCCCGCGCCGCCGCGGCCGCGCAAACCCGAACGGTCCAGTTCCGCCAAGGTGGCCGCCAAGCCCCGGTTGAAGGCGCCGGTAATGGCCGCGCCTTTTGCAATGGGGGCGTTCAGCAGCAGACCTGCTTTGTAAATGTTGTCGTTAACGGCGAACAAATAGTCGGGCCATTCGGAAACGGGCAGTTGTCGTTCTATCGAGGCCGCGATTTGGTCGATTCTGGGCCGGTCCAGCCGGGTCAGCGGCAAGCCGTTGACAAGTCCCGCCGGGCCCTGGTCGCACATGCCGGTACAGGAAGTATTATTCAGGCTTACCAGTCCATCGGCGCGTACCTCGCCGGGTTTAATCTTGAGCATGCTGGACAGGTAGCCTAAAAGATTTTCCTTGTCCAGCATGCGGTCGGTAATCGAATCGCTGATCAAAATGTCGTAGCGGCCTTGTGGCGTTAAATGCAGAAAACTGTAGAATTCCACCACCGCGATGATCTGGGTGCGGGGAATTTGCAGCGCCTCGGCCAGATAGTCGATCGCTTCCGCCGGGATATGCCGGTATTGAGCTTGAATTTTTCTCAGTAGGGATAGCAGCCTAACCGGCTGGTAGTCTGCTTCTGTCAGAATTGCGGTTAGAAACGTTTTCATCGTAGTGTTACCGGTTATTTAAGTTGCTTGGACGATTATGAATCACTCAAAAAAACCTTTGTTTAAGCCGGCCATGGACTTTAACGGCCGGCCGTTGGCTGTTTGCCTGGAGAAAATAGCCGAACAAAAGCAATTATTAAACCGAGTGCAAAACAGTTTGCCTGCCGATATTGCCGAACATGCCGTTCATTGCGTGCTTAGTAATACTCGTTTATTAGTGTATACCGATTCGGCGGTTTGGGCATCGCAAATCCGTTTTTTTAATCAGTTAATCCTGAATGACATGCGGGCGGGCGGGCATCAAAACATTCTTAGCGTGCAGGTCAAGATAATATTGTCCGCAACACACGGGTCACGCAAGCGAATTGTGCGATTGCCTTCCGCCGAAACCGTTGCCGGCATTTTCGGCCAAATAGACGATGAGAGTGGCGACGCCCTGGATTTAGCCTTGGCCAAATTGGGGCGTACGCTCAGGAAGCGCTTGGCGCTTAAAGCCGGTTGACCGAAATCAAGCGGTTTTTAAGCGCGTTTTGCAAGATGGGCGGAGCTTTAACCGGCTAGTGGAGCGGACGATTGGGCGGAGCGCATATAAGAAATAGGTGCGTCGCCGGCATTTTCGAAGGTGACCATTTCCCAGGCGTCTTTGTTTTCCAGCAAGGTCAGCAACAGTTTGTTATTCAGCGCATGCCCCGATTTGAAGCCCTGATATTCGCCGATCAGGCTGTGGCCCAGCAGATACAGGTCGCCGATAGCGTCGAGTATTTTGTGTTTGACGAACTCGTCGGCATAACGCAAGCCGTCCTCGTTCAAAACCTTGTCGTCGTCGACCACGATGGCATTGTCCAGGCTGCCGCCCAAGGCCAGATTGTTTTCCCGCAAGAATTCGATGTCGCGCATAAAGCCGAAAGTGCGGGCGCGGCTGACTTCCTTGACGAAGGTGGTGGAGGAAAAATCCATCACCGCCGTTTTCAAATGCTCCGAAAAAGCCGGATGTTCGAAATCGATGGTAAAAGTGACTTTAAAGCCGTCGAAAGGCTCGAATGCCGCCCATTTATCGGCGTCTTCCACCCGGATCGGGCGTTTGATGCGTATGTATTGCTTGGGGGCATCCTGCTCCACCACGCCGGCCGATTGCAGCAGGAATACGAACGGGCCCGCGCTACCGTCCATGATGGGTACTTCCGGCGCGCTGACGTCGATGATGGCGTTATCGATGCCCAGCCCCGCCATGGCGGACAACAGATGCTCCACGGTAGAGACTTTGACATTGCCGCTGGTCAGGGTGGTGGAGAGTTTGGTTTCGCCGACATTTTCCGGCCGGGCTTCTATGGTCACCGGGGTTTCCAGATCGACGCGCCGGAAGCGGATGCCGCTATTGGCTTCGGCCGGATGTAGCGTCAGATAGACTTTGTCGCCTGTGTGCAAGCCAACGCCAGTGGCCCGAATGGTGTTTTTGAGAGTGCGTTGTTTGATCATGAAATGCCGGCAGATAAATAAAACAAAGCGGGGAAGTCTACCATAATTTATGATAGCTCCCCCATAAGCTTAGGCGGGTATTTAGTCCGCTTGGCGTCTCAAAAAGGCCGGAACGTCCAAATATTCCAAATCGGCATCGGTTCTAGGCTGCGCGCCGAAACGGGTTTCGCGGGTCGCATCCGGTCTTTGATTCCGAATCACGGTCGGCTTGTCCAACTGGTCGTAGCTGACTTCGCCGGCGGCGACTTTAGGCACCAATTTAATCGGCGCGCTGGCTTTGACCTTTTCGCCCATGCCGGTCGCCACCACGGTAACCTTGACCTCGGTACCCATGGAGGGGTTGACCGCCATACCGATTTTGATGTCGGCATCCTCGGAGGCGAAGGCATGCATGATGCTGCCGATTTCGTCGAACTCGTTCAGGCCCAGATCGCCGTTGGAGGTGACGTTAACCAGAATGCCGCGGGCGCCTTGCAGGTTGATGTCTTCCAGCAGCGGGCAGGCAATGGCTTTTTCGGCCGCCAGACGGGAGCGGTTTTCGCCGCTGGCGACGCCGGTGCCCATAATGGCGCTACCCATGTTGGACATGACGGTGCGGACGTCGGCAAAGTCGACGTTCATCAAACCCGGATGGGTGATCAGCTCGGTGATGCCTTGTACCGCATCCAACAACACGTCATTGGCGACCCGGAACGACTCCACCAGCGAACGGTTGTTACCCAAGGTCGGCAGCAGTTTTTGGTTGGGAATGATGATCAGGGAATCGACCAGTTTTTCCAGTTCGCGCAGGCCGTTTTCAGCCACGGCTTTTTTCTTGGTGCCTTCGAAATCGAAGGGTTTGGAAACCACCGCCACCGTCAGTACGCCCATTTCCTTGGCTTCTTCCGCAAACACGGTAATCGCGCCGGTACCGGTGCCGCCGCCCATGCCGGCGGTCAAAAACACCATATCGGCGCCTTGAATGACTTCGCGGATGCGCTCGCGGTTTTCTTCAGCCGCCGCCCGTCCCACTTCCGGACGGGTGCCGGCGCCCAGACCCTTGGTCAATTCCACGCCCAGTTGTACGATGGTGTCGACATTCATTTGCCGCAGTGCCTGAGCATCCGTGTTGGCGCAGATGAACTGCACGCCGTCGATACCGGTTTCTATCATATGATTGACCGCGTTGCCGCCGCCGCCCCCAACACCGATGACTTTAATAACGGCATTGCCACTATTGTCCATTAATTCATATTTCATTTTCACACCCTCCAGACACACAAATTAAAAATTACCTTGAAACCAGTTTTTTATGGTCGACCACAGATTGTCTCCGTCGTCGTTTAAACCCAATGACCGGCCATGGTGGTCCTTGCCGTAAATCAGCAAGCCTACCGCGGTCGAATAGATCGGGTTTTGCGCTACATCGGTCAGTCCGGACACATGCAGCGGTGTCCCCAGCCGAACCGGCATATGGAATATTTCCTCCGCCAGTTCGGTCAATCCTCTTACCTGCGAACTGCCGCCGGTGATGACCATGCCGGCCGCAATCAAATCTTCGTAGCCGCTACGGCGTAATTCCGCCTGTACCAGCAACATTAATTCCTCGTAACGCGGTTCGACAATTTCCGCCAGATTCTGCACGGAAATTTTGCGAGGTTCCCGGTCGCCGATACTCGGCACATCGATCATGTGCTGAGGGTCGGCCATATCCGTCAACGCGCAGGCATGTTGACGTTTGATTTCCTCGGCATTCTTGGTCGGCGTTCTCAAGGCCACGGCGATGTCGTTGGTGACTTGGTCGCCGGCAATCGGAATCACCGCGGTATGTTTGATGGCGCCTTCGGAAAAGATGGCGATATCCGTGGTACCGCCGCCGATGTCGATCAAACAGACCCCCAAATCCTTTTCATCGTCCGTCAACACCGCCGAACAGGAGGCCAGCTGTTCCAGTACGATGTCGTCCACATCCAGCCCGCAGCGGCGGATGCATTTGACGATATTCTGCTCGGCGCTGACGCTGCTGGTCACCATGTGCACCTTGGCCTCCAGGCGGATGCCCGACATGCCGATCGGCTCCTTGATGCCTTCCTGCTGGTCGATCACAAACTCCTGCGGCAGGATATGCAGTATTTTCTGATCGGCCGGAATCGCCACAGCTCGCGCCGAGTCGATCACCCGGTCGATGTCGTGCTGGGTGACTTCCTTTTCCTTGATCGCGACGATGCCGTGCGAATTCAGGCTTTTGATGTGGCTGCCGGCGATACCGGCAAACACGGATTTGATCTGGCAGCCGGCCATCAGCTCGGCTTCCTCGATCGCGCGCTGGATCGAGTGCACGGTCGATTCCAGATTGACGACGATGCCTTTCTTCAAGCCCTTGGACGGTGCGGTACCGATGCCGATGACTTCAATCTCGTCGCCGCCGCGAAACTCGCCGACAATGGCCGCCACCTTGGACGTGCCTATGTCCAGCCCCACTAATAAATTTCGATCTGTCTTTTTGGCCATTTTTCTGCTCGATAAGCGTTTACCCCTAAGGGCACAAGTAAATAAGGTTTTAATTATGTTGTCGGCGTCCGTTAAAGCCGGCGCTCCTGTACTGCGTTCTTGCGATTTTCGGCAACCGCTTTCCAATCGATTGCAGGCGTATCCGGCTTCCAGGTCACTGCGTAGCCGTTGGGATAACGGGTATCCACGCTGGCCATCATGGCTATTTGCTCCTCGCCCAGTAAATCCATGGTTTTCAAAAAACGTTGCATGTTTTCCAGCGGCGCCTTGCCGCCCAACTGCATTTCCAGACCGCTGGCCAGTTTAATTCGCCAGGCCCGGCGATCGTTGACATGAAATTCGGCCAATTGCATCGACTTATCCTTTAATACGATGTATACGCCTTTCATGATTTCCAGCAATTTCTTTTCCTGTCCCTCGGGGCCGGTAATCAGCGGCAAATTTTTAAATTCGCCGATATCGTCCGGTATCAACACCTCGCCCTGTTTATTCAGTACCGCCTTGTCGCCCCAGCGTACGATCGGTTTTTGCTCGGTGATCTTGATATGCACCGCATCCGGCCATACCCGTTTTACATCCACTGCCGCCACCAGCGGCAGATGGCTGATTAACTGATGAATGGCGTCCATGTCGGCGTGGTAAAAACCGCGCTTCATCTCCGGCGTCAGTACCTGTTTCAGCCTGTCCTTGCTGGTGTACTGAAACGCGCCTTCTATCTTGACATAGCGTATCGGCCTGCTCATGGCGTCCTGGCTGTGCAGTTGTTTCCAGCCGTACCAGCCGCCGGCCAACACCAACAAGGCCAATGCAATAAACTTCACTCCCGACACCTTAGCCCGCCATGCTGGTTTCCAGAATCCGCCAGACCAGTTGGTTAAAATCCACGCCGGCCGCCTTGGCCGCCATCGGCACCAGACTGTGGTCGGTCATGCCGGGTACGGTATTGACTTCAATCAATTGCGCGCAATCGTTGTCGTCGATAAACACATCCACCCTGGCCCAGCCTTTTACCGCCAAGCCGTTGCATGCATGCAGCGCCAAGGCTTGCAGCTGTTGCTCGCGTTCGGCGGTCAAACCGCAAGGGCAGTGGTATAGCGTGGTATTGGCGCGGTATTTGGCCTCGAAATCGTAAAAGGCATTGGGGGTTTCCAGGCGGATGGCGGGCAGCGCTTCGCCGGCCAATATGCCCACGGTATATTCCTGGCCCTGCACCCATTGCTCCGCGTAAACATCGCATCGGTACTGCCGGGCTACCCGCAAGGCTTCGATTAATTCTTCGCGGCTATCGGCTTTGCTCATGCCTATGCTGGAACCTTCCTGGGCCGGTTTGACGATCACCGGAAAACCCAGCGCGGCGATGCAGGCATCGATGTCTTGCTCGTTTTTCAACACGAACCATAACGGCGTGGTCAAGCCCATGCCTTGCCAGCAAAGCTTGGTGCGCAACTTGTCCATGCTGAGCGCGGAAGCCATCACGCCGGAACCGGTGTACGGCAGGCCCATTACTTCCAACACGGCTTGCAGCACGCCGTCTTCGCCGCCGCGGCCATGGATGATGTTGAATACTCTATCGGCCTTTAAACCGGCCAGTGCGTCTATCGGGCTGCCGGCGACATCCACGGCCAGCGCATCGACGCCGCTTTCCTTCAGGGCCTGGAACACCGCATTACCGCTGTTCAGGGAAATTTCCCGCTCGGCGGCGGTGCCGCCCATCAGCACCGCGACTTTGCCGAATTCGGCGGGATTGGTAATCGTTAACGGTTTCATGCTGCTTCACCTATGCGGCAAACCTCGGTTTGCAATGCGATTCCGAACTGATCGAGTACCCGAGTTTGAATATGTTCGATCAAGGCTTCGATATCCACCGCGGTGGCGTTGTCTCGGTTCTCGATAAAATTGGCGTGTTTTTCGGATACCACGGCGCCGCCGATGGCATAGCCTTTTAAACCGCAGGCCTCAATCAGGCGTGCCGCAAAATCGCCGGGCGGATTTTTAAACACCGAGCCGCAAGTCGGTTTATTGGTCGGCTGGCTGGTGTTGCGTTTTTCCAGTAGGGCCTTGATATGTTGCTGGCTGGCTTCGCTGTTGCCTTTTTGCAATTGCAATTGCGCGGACAGGAACCATTCGTTATCCAGGCCCTTCACGGAACGGTAGGCTACCTCGAATTCGTGTTTGCCGCGCTGGATCACCACGCCCCGCGCGTTGATCATTTCGACCTGGTCGACGATGCTCCAGGTTTCGCCGCCGAAGGCGCCGGCGTTCATTTTCAGCGCGCCGCCCATGGTGCCGGGAATGCCGGCCAAAAACTCGGCGCCTGTCAGTCCCAAATCGCTGCAAAACCGCGCCACATGGGCGCAAGGCACGCCGGCTTCGACATACACTCGTTCGGAATCGACCAGCCGCATGTCTTTCAAGCGCCCGCGGGTATTGATCACCGTGCCGCGGATACCGCCGTCCCGGACCAATAAATTGCTGCCCAGGCCGATCCAGACCAAGGGCTCGCCTTCCGGCAGGCCGGCAATAAAATCTATCAAATCGGCCTTGTCTTCCGGGAGATACATTCGTTGCGCAGGGCCGCCGACCCGCCAGCTGGTGTATTTGGCCAGCGGTTCGTTGCTGAGCAAAGTGCCTCTAAGCGTAAGCGCCGCCATCATGCCGACACCCCCTGCAATGCCAGAGCCTGTTGCAGCTTTTGCGGCAGTTCGGCGGCAATTTGGCCGACATTGCCGGCGCCCATGGTCAGAATTACGTCGTCCGCCTGTACGATGCCGGCCAAAAGGGTGGGCAAGTCGTCGCGGTTTTGCACAAACACCGGATCTACTTGGCCGCGAACGCGGATGGATCGGCTCAAGGCCTTGCCGTCGGCGCCGTTGATCGGCGCTTCGCCGGCCGAGTACACATCCAATAAAATTAACACGTCGACGCTGGACAGCACCTCGACGAAGTCCTCGAACAGGTCGCGGGTGCGGGTGTAACGATGGGGTTGAAACACTACCACCTTACGGCGTTCGGGCCAGGCTTGGCGCAGGGCTTCCAGCGTGGCCGCCAGTTCGCGCGGATGGTGGCCGTAATCGTCCACCAAGGTCAGTTTGCCGCCGGCGAATTCAAGATCGCCGTTGATTTGAAAGCGGCGGCCGACGCCGGTGAATTCGGCCAGGCTTTTGATGATGGCCGCGTCGTCCACGCCCAAGCTGGTGGCGATGGTAATGGCGGCCAGCGCGTTGAGCATGTTGTGCCAGCCGGGTAGGTTCAAGGTCACTTGCATGGGCGGCAAGCCGTCCCAACGCAGTACGTTGAAATGGGTTTGCAGGCCGTCTTGGTTGATGTCTACCGCTCGTACGTCGGCGGTTTCGCTCACGCCGTAAGTTTTTACCGGTTTGGAAATCAGCGGCAAAATTTCCTGAACGCCGGGATCGTCGACGCACAATACCGCCAAGCCGTAAAACGGCAGCTGATGCAGGAATTTAATGAAGGTGTCCTTCAGGCGGTTGTAGCTGCCGCCATAAGTTTCCATATGGTCCTGATCGATGTTGGTGACAACCGCCATCATCGGTTGCAGATACAAAAACGAGGCATCGCTTTCGTCGGCTTCCGCGACCAGATATTTGCCCAGACCGAGCTTGGCGTTACTGCCGGCGCTGTTTAAACGGCCGCCGATCACGAAGGTCGGATCCAGGCCGCCTTCCGCCAGCATCATGGTGGTCAGGCTGGTGGTCGTGGTTTTACCGTGCGTACCGGCCACGGCGATGCCGAAGCGGAAGCGCATCAATTCGGCCAGCATTTCCGCCCGTGGAATCACCGGTATCCGATTGGCGTAGGCGGTGACGATTTCCGGATTTTTGCGGTCCACTGCCGTCGAGGTCACTACCACGTCCACATCCGCCACATTGGCGGCCGTATGTTCGAAATAGACTTTTACCCCCATGCCTTGCAGCCTTTCGGTTACCGGGGAGGCTTTGATATCGGAGCCGGAAACGCTGTAGCCCAAATTGGATAATACTTCCGCAATACCGCTCATGCCGGTGCCGCCGATACCGACAAAATGGATTTTAGCTATGCTGCCCAAGGCTTGCGCGGGGTGAATATTCGGCCGGTTCATGGCATCGCCTCCATCCGCGGGGGGACGAGCGTTACGCAGATGTCCGCGACGGTTTGAGTGGCATGGAGTCTGGCCTGTTTTTGGGCGGCTCGGCTCATCGAAGGTAATGAGGTCATGGCTTGATTAATGAGTTTGCGCAAATTGGCTGCATTCAATTCGGGTTGCGGTAACAGTAACGCCGCGCCGTTTTCGGTCAGAAAGCGGGCGTTGGCGGTCTGGTGGTCGTCTATGGCATGCAATAAGGGCACGAAAATCGCCGGTAGGCCGCTGGCCGCCACTTCGCTGACCGTCATGGCACCGGCGCGGCAAACGATCAGGTCCGCCCACTGATAGGCCGCGGACATATCGTCGATAAACGCTAAAACCTCGGCGTTTACGCCCAGGTTTTGGTAGCGGGCCGCTACTTCGTCCCGCATGGCTGTGCCGGTCTGGTGTTTGATAGCTATGTTTGACAGGCCGGCCAATGCCTCGGGTACGTTATCGTTCAAGACTTTCGCCCCCTGGCTGCCGCCCAGCACCAAAATTCGCAAGGCGCGGGATGCTTGCGGCGTCCAGGCGGATTTTTCGGCAAGGCTTTGCAAAGCCTTGCGCAGGGGATTGCCGGTACAAACCGCACCGACAGCCGCCGGAAAGCTGTCCGGAAAGGCTTCCAGCACTTTGCTGGCCGCCAGTTTCACCAGCCAGCGGTTGGTAGTACCCGGTACGCGATTTTGCTCGTGTACCACTAACGGTATGCCCAGCCATTTAGCCATCAACCCGCCGGGACCGGCGACGAAGCCGCCCATGCCCAATACCACATCGGGTCGGCGTTGCCGTAAAATACGCCGGGCCTGCATGCAGGCTTGCAGAAGGCGAAACGCCGACAGTAGTTTCGATAGCAATCCTTTGCCGCGCATGCCGGATACCGATAGCCAGTCGATATCGATGCCGTGGGCCGGGACCACCCGGCCCTCCAGGCCTGTTTGGGTACCCAGCCAGCTCACGCGCCAGCCGCGGCCGCGCAGTTCCTCGGCGACCGCCAGGGCCGGAAACACATGTCCGCCGGTGCCGCCGGCCATGATGACGATAGTGGGGATGCGGGCACTCATCTCGGCTTTCCCTTGACATTGCTTTTATGCAATTCCGTCACTTCGTAATGAATGCGAAACAAGACGGCCATGGCGCCGCACATAATGATCATGCTGCCGCCGCCGTAGCTCATCAGCGGCAGGGTCAAACCCTTAGTGGGCAAAATGCCCATGTTCACGCCCATGTTTACAAAGGATTGGAAACCGAACCAGATCACCAGACCGTAGGCCACCAGCGCGGAAAAACGTTCTCCGGCGGCCTCTGCCTGTTCGCCGATACTGAAGCCGCGCACCACCAGGGTGGTGAATAAGGCAATCACCAGCGTGACGCCGACCAGGCCCAATTCTTCGCCCAGTACCGAAAATAGGAAGTCGGTATGCGCTTCCGGCAGATAAAACAGTTTTTGCAGGCCGTTGCCCAGGCCCACCCCGGATACTTCGCCGCGCCCGAACGAAATCAGGGCCTGGGTCAGTTGGTAGCCGCTGTCCCTGGCATGTTCCCAAGGGTCGATAAAGCCGGTAATCCGTTTCAGACGGTACGGCGAGGTGTAGGCCAATATTGCCGCGGATGAGGACACCAAGCCGACCAGGGCCGCAAACGGCGACAGGCGCGCGCCGCCCAAAAACATCATGCCCATGGCGATGATCAGTATCACCACGGCGGAGCCGAAATCCGGTTCCAGCAGCAGTAAAATGCTGGCCACGGACAGCAGCATCAGCGGGCGCAGCAGGCCGAATATGGAATGACGCACGTGGTCGGCGTGCCGGGTGATGTAGCCGGCCATATAAATCACGGAAATGAATTTCATCACTTCAGAAACCTGGATCCGCAAACCCAACAAAGACAACCAACGGGTACTGCCGTTGACTTTAACGCCGACGCCCGGAACCAGCACCACCAGCAGCAATACCAAGCCGGCAATAAATAAAGGCTGGCCGATTTTTTGCCATGATTTCATCGGCACGACCAGAATCGCCGCGGCAAACATCAGCCCCAGGATGATGTGAACCAATTGCTTGAACGGGTAATACGACACGTCGTCGGCCATTTTGACCCCCAGGTGCATCGATGACGACGCCACCATGACAAAGCCGATGCCCAACAAACACAAGCAGACCGTCAGTAAGGTCTGGTCGATATGAAATCGCTGAATGGGGCGGGGTTTGGGCGGGACGGCGCTCATTACGGCAACTCCATGACGGCCTGGGCGAATTGGTTGCCGCGGTCGGCATAACTCTTATATTGGTCCAGGCTGGCGCAAGCGGGCGATAGCAAAACGCTGTCCCCCGCTTGCGCCAGACTGGCGGCGATACTGACCGCTTCGCGCATATCGGCGGCAAACCGGGTGGGCACGCAGTTGTGCAATGCCTCGCCGATTAGGCCTGCGTCTTTGCCCATCAACACCACCGCCTTGGTTTTTTCCTGTACGATCGGTTTCAGCTCGGCCATGTCGGCGCCTTTGCCGTCGCCGCCGGCGATCAAAATGACTTTGCGGTCGTAGCCTTGCAGCGCCGCGATACAGGCGCCGATATTGGTGGCCTTGGAGTCGTTGACCCAGCGCACGCCGTGTACTTCGGCGACTTTCTGCATCCGGTGCGGCAAGCCTTTGAATTTTCGCAGCGCCCGGCACATGGCGTTCATGTCCAGGCCGACGGCATGGCCCAGGGCCAGCGACGCCAGTGCGTTAGCGATGTTATGACTGCCCTCCAGATTCAAGTCGTCGGCATTCATCAATACGTCGCCGCCGAACATTAATTGGTCGACGTCGCCGCGTTTTAGATAAAAGTCCGCGGGTTGTCGCACGGAAAAACGAAAGTGAGTGCGGTCGCGGTCCAGCATGGCCATGACCATGGGATCGTCGGCATTCAGGATCATGGCGCCATCGCCGCGGAAGATACGCTGTTTTTCATGCGCGTAGCCGGACATGCCATCGTGCCTGTCCAGGTGGTCGGCGCTTAGATTGAGGACGGTGGCGGCCGCGGCGTTCAGCGCCGAGGTGCGCTCCAGTTGAAAACTGGACAGTTCCAATACGTATAAATCGGCGTCCTGCTGCAATAAGTCCAGGGCCGGCGTGCCCAAATTACCGCCGATGGCCGTTTTCAGACCGGCGGCATTGCCCATGTCGCCCAGCATGGTGGTAACGGTACTTTTACCGTTGGAACCGGTGATGGCGATAATGGGCTTGTCGGTGGCGCAGGCAAACAAGTCGATATCGCTGATGATCGTCACGCCCGCCCGCACGGCCTTGGCTATGGCTTTTTCATTCAGCGAAACGCCCGGACTGATCAGCAGGTGGGTAGCCACTTCAAAGGCCGATTGGTCGAAGCCCCCGGAAAATACCGGTACGTCCGGCATTTGCTCGCGCAAACCGTCGATCTGCGGCGGATTGCTGCGGCTGTCGATAACGGCGAATTTGATCGGCGTTTGCTGTAAAAATTGCGCGGCCGAATAGCCGGTTGCGCCCAGGCCGACGATCAACAGCCGGGCGTCGGCCGGATCCAGCTTGAAATGCGTGTCCACAGCGTTGAGAAAGGCGTCGCTATTCATGCTTATCTCAGTTTCAGAGTGGCCAGGCCGATCAGCACTAGAATCACCGAAATGATCCAGAAACGCACGATGATACGCGGCTCCGGCCAGCCTTTTAGTTCGTAATGATGGTGGATGGGGGCCATTAAAAACACCCGTTTTTTACGGGTTTTGTAAGAGCCGACCTGAATGATCACGGAGATGGTTTCCACCACAAAGATGCCGCCCATGATCACCAGCACCACTTCCTGTCTGACCAGCACGGCCACGATGCCCAGCGCGGCGCCCAGCGCCAAGGCGCCTACGTCGCCCATGAATACCATGGCCGGATAGGCGTTAAACCATAAAAAACCCAGTCCGGACCCGACCAGCGCGGCGCAAAACACCACCAATTCGCCGGCTTTCGGAATATGTGGAATAGCCAGATACTGCGAAAAATTAACGTGTCCGGAGAGATAGGCAAAGATGGCCAAAGCCGCTGCTATCATCACGGTCGGCATGATGGCCAGGCCGTCCAGGCCGTCCGTCAGGTTGACCGCGTTACTGGAGCCGACGATGACGAAATAGGTCAGTACGATATAGCCCCAACCCATGTCCAACGATACGTTTTTGAAAAACGGTACGATAAATTGGGTTTCCGCCGCGACCTGGGTAGTGTTATACAGATAAACGGCCGCCCCCAGGGCTACCACCGACTGGCTTAAATATTTGGCTCTGGCCGACAAGCCGTCGCTGTTGCCGAGCAGGACTTTTTTGTAATCGTCGATGAAGCCGATGACGCCGTGGGCCAGGGTTACCAGCAATACCACCCAGACGTAACGATTGCTTAAATCCGCGCACAACAAGGTGCTGATGGCTACCGACAGCAGAATCATGGTGCCGCCCATCGTAGGGGTGCCGGACTTGGAAAAGTGGCTTTGCGGGCCGTCGTCGCGCACGCTTTGACCGATTTTCCGGCGGGTGAGCTTTTCGATCATGATCGGGCCGATGATGAAGGAAATGGTCAATGCGGTCAGCACGCCCAAAATGGCGCGAAAGGTCAGATAGTGCAGGACCCGGAAGCCGCTGTCCAAATTCGTCAAATAATCCGCGAGTAAAAGTAACATTATGCCGCTCTAAAATTGTCTACCAGCGCCGCCACCACTTGTTCCATTTTTTGCGCGCGCGAGCCTTTTATTAATAGGGTTTCCTTGCCGGTAACCGTCTGGTTCAAGCTGTCGATGAGTGCCGCTTGGCTATCGAAAAATCGGCCGCCTTCGCCGAAAGCGTCGACGGTATATTTGGCCAGTTCGCCGGTCGCAAACAGCTGTTTAACCGGGCTGGCCTTGATCATCTCCCCCAATTCGGCGTGAATCGCCGGGCTGTCCGGGCCGAGTTCTCCAAACGCGCCTAACGCCAGCCAGAGCGGTTGCGGGCTTTGGGCAACCGCGTCCAGCGCCGCTTTTAAAGACGCGGGATTGGCGTTATAGGTGTCGTCGATGACGATGTTGCCCTTACGGCCCCGCAGCGCCTGCAGCCGGCCCGTGACCGGCCGCATGTGTTCCAGTCCGCGCTTGATGGCCGTTAAATCGATGCCGAATTGCATGGCGACGGCAGCGGCGGCCAAGGCGTTTTTGACGTTGTGCTCGCCAGCCAGATTTAACTGCATGGTTTGCCGGCTAGATTGTGTTAGCAGATCGAATTGGGTGCTAAAGCCCTGTTCGTCCAGGCGCGATTGGATGTTTTCGGCGCGGATATCGGCGGCCGCGGCAAAACCGAAACTGACGCTTTTGCGGCCGCCGACTTTTTCTTGCAGCCAGAAATCGTAAAATCTGTCGTCGCGATTCAATACCGCCACGCCATGCGGCGGCAGGTTTTCAAAAATCTCGCCTTTGGCGGCCGCAACGCCGGCGATATCGCCGAAACCTTCGATGTGGGCCGGGCCGACATTGGTAATGACGCTGACATCGGCTTGGGCGTAACGGCTGGTAAAGGCGATTTCGCCGGGATGGTTGGCGCCCATTTCGATCACGGCGTATTGGTGGGTTTCATCCAGGCGCAGCAGCGTTAACGGCACGCCGATGTCGTTATTCAAATTGCCCTGGGTATATAAAGTGTTGCCCTGGGTGGCGAAAATGGCCGCTATCATTTCCTTGACGCTGGTTTTGCCGTTGCTGCCGGTGACGCCGGCGACTTTGACCGGCAGAGTTTTCCGCCAGTAACCGGCCAGTTCCGCCAATGCCAGACGGGTATCCGCAACCAAAATTTGCGGCAGCGGACTGTCGATGGTTTTGCTGACCAGCAGCGCGCGAGCGCCGGCTTGCTCGGCTTTGCCGCAAAAATCGTGGCCGTCGAATTGCAGCCCCTTGATGGCGACGTACAGGTCGCCGGATTTCAGGGTGCGGGTATCGATGCCGATACCGCTGATGGGCAAATCTTCACCCATGACTTGGCCTTGCACTGCTTGGGCAATTTCATTGAGCGATAAATTCATGGCGCCGGGCTCCACGCGGCCAGGGCTTGTTGCACCACGGCCTGATCGCTAAACGGCATTTTGACGCCCTTGATTTCCTGGTAGTTTTCATGGCCCTTGCCGGCAATAACGACGCAGTCGTTTTGCTTGGCTTGTTGTATCACGCTGGTTATCGCTACGTTTCTGTCGTTAATAATACGGGTTTTGTTGCTTAGGCAACCCGTCAAAATATCCCGGATAATCGCTTCCGGAGCTTCGGTGCGCGGATTGTCGTCGGTGACGACCACATGGTCGGAGTAGGTTTCGGCAATCCGGCCCATCAGCGGCCGCTTGCCTTTGTCGCGATCGCCGCCGCAACCGAAAACCGTCCATAATTCGCCTTTATTTTTTGCGGCCAACAACACTTTCTCCAGTGCGTCCGGCGTGTGGGCGTAATCCACGATCACGCAAGGTTTGCCCGCGCCACCGAACGATTCCATGCGGCCGGTGACGGCTTTTAAGCGCGATAATTGCGCAACGGCGGTTTCGAACGGCCAGCCTAGGGCCAGCAGCACGCACAAAACCGTCATGACGTTTTGCAGATTGAAAGCGCCCATCACCGATGTGGTCGCATGCGCGGTTTTGCCGGCCCAATGCACCTCGAAATCGATCCCGTTTGCGCTGTGTTCCACGCGGCCGGCGGTTAGGCATTCGGCGCCGGCGGTTTGGCGGCCCGAGGTGCTGAAAACCCAGCGTTTCACATTTTTATGCAAGGTTTCCAACACAGCCTGGCTGCTGGCGTCGTCCAGATTCACGACGGCAAATGCCAGGGCCGGGTTTTTAAACAGGCTTAACTTGGCTTGCAGGTAGGCTTCCATATTGCCGTGATAGTCCAGATGGTCGCGGCTCAGGTTGGTAAATACGGCGCCTTTAAATTCAACCGCGTTGACCCGGCCCTGTTCCAGCCCGTGCGAGGACACTTCCATCGCCACCGTTTTTTGTCCCTCTTCGGCCAGTAGGCGGAGCATGCGCTGTACGTCCAGCGCATCCGGCGTGGTATTGATCGTGGGCTGTAAGCGGTCAACCCGTCCCCAGCCCAAGGTGCCGATGACACCGCAGTCTTTAAGGGCTTGCGCCAACAACTGGCTGCAGGTGGTTTTGCCGTTGGTGCCGGTGATGCCGATCACATCAATGCTTTGCGAGGGGCGGTCATAAAAGCGCGCGGCTATCTCGCCCAAGTGGCGGCTTAAATTCGGTATGGCGGTAAATTCATCCTTTATTAACAATGCGTCCTGAACGCCTTCCGGATCGTAAATCACCGCAACAGCACCGTTGGCAAGCGCTTGCCGGGCATGGTTCAAACCATGCCGCAAGGCGCCGTTCAGGGCGATAAACAAGTCGCCCGAGTTGACTTTTCTGCTGTCCAGGCATAAGCCTCCGATCTCGTAATCGAGGCTTATATCGGCAATGGATGTCAGTAAATCGCTTAATTTCATTGTCTGGTCAGTAATAAAGGCATGGTATCCATGCCGTCGGGCTCCACGCCGTAGATACGTAAAATGCCGGCCATGACGCGGGAAAACGCCGGTGCCGCTACTAGGCCCCCGTAATACTGGCCCGTGGTCGGTTCATCCACTACCACGGCAATCACGAAACGCGGATTGCTGGCAGGCGCCATGCCGACGAATACCGATAAATATTTGTCGTTGGTATAGCCTCCCGACGCCGCCGCCTTTTTTACCGTGCCGGTTTTGCCCGCGACCCTGTAACCTTCCACTCTGGCCTGATAAGCCGTGCCTTCCTTGGTAATTACGCGCTCCAGCATGTCTCTGACTTTTTGCGCGGTAGCCGGTTTGAAGATCTGTTTCGAGTCCGGGTCTTCGTCGCGTTTTAACAACGACACCGAATGCACGATGCCGTTGTCGGCCAAGGCCGTGTAGGCGCGCGCCAACTGGAGTATCGAGGTGGATACGCCGTAGCCGAACGATAAAATGGCCTGGTCGAATTCGTGCCAGCCCTGGTAATCCAGTAACGAGCCGCTGGCTTCGCCGGGGAAGCCGACGCCGGCCGAGGCGCCGAAGCCCAAATTGCTGTAAATGTTCCAGAAGTATTCCGGCGGCATGCTCATGGCGATTTTTGTGACCGCGATATTGCTGGACTTTTGCAACACTAAAGTCAAATCCATGGTGCCGTAGTTGTGAATGTCCTTCACCACGTTGCGTCCGACGTGGTAAACGCCATGGGTTTCAATCAGCGCATTCGGATCGACATAGCCGCCATCCAATGCGGCCGCCACCACAAAGGGTTTTACGGTCGAGCCCGGTTCGAAACTGTCCACCATGGCCCGGTTCCGATAGCGGTCGCTACGCAACTCCTTGCGGTTGTTAGGATTGAATGCGGGCTGGCTAACCGACGCCAGCACATCGCCGTTTTTGGCGTCCAAAACCACCAGCGATGCCGAATGGGCCTTATGCTTAAGCACGGCGGCCTGCAATTCCCGATAAGCCAAATACTGGATCCGTTCGTCGATGGTTAACATCAAATCCTGGCCGGGTATGGCTTCCTGTATATTCTCGACATCCTTGATGATGTGGCCTTTGCCGTCCTTAATCACCCGTTTTTTGCCCGGTTTGCCGCGCAAAATGTAGTCGTAACCGTGCTCCATGCCTTCTTGGCCGATATCGTCGATATTGGTAAAACCCAGCAAATGCCCGGCGGTGGCGCCGGCGGGGTAATAGCGCTTGAAGGCGCGCTCGAAATATACGCCTGTGATCTCCAGGGCTTTCACTTTTTCGGCCAAGTCCGGGTTGATCTGCCGTTTAACGTATACGAAACGCTTGCCGGCTTCTTTTGTTAAAAAGGCCTGCAGGTCTTTATCGGCCATGCCCAAAATTTTGGCCATTTGCTTTAGTTTGTCCCGCTCGCTGTCCTTGAGCTGGCGCATGTTCATCCAGATCGATTGCACGGGCGTGCTGATGGCCAGCGGTTCGCCGTTTCTGTCCTGTATCTGACCGCGATAGGCGGGGACGTCGACGATGCCGATATGCTGTAAATCGCCTTTGTCTTGCAGAAATTCTTTGTCGAACACTTGTAAATACATGGCCCGGCCGGTTAGAGTCAGCATGGCGGTCAGCATGGTGCCCAGCAGCAATTTTCGCCTGATGTGAAAATCCGGCGGCGGTTGTCTAACTGTTCTGGTACCCGTTGAAATGCGCATTAAGGTTTTATATACACAATTTTATTTTGAGCCGGTAACGTTAACATCAGGCGGTTTCTGGCTTCGATTTCAATTCTGTTTTCTTCGGTCAGGGTGGTGAGTTCCAATTGCAAACGCCCCCATTCCACTTCGTAGTCGTCCAGCTGCTTTTCTTTTTTCTGTATTTCGATAAACAACAGTCTGGATTGGTATTTACTGTAAATCACCGCAATGGCCGACAGCAGCAGCATGGCAATCAAGATGCTGAGCAGAATGTTCTTCATGGCCGCCATTAAATCTTCTCGGCCACGCGCATGATGGCGCTACGGGCCCTGGGGTTGAATCGCAGTTCCTCTGCTTGCGCGCGTATCGATTTACCCACTTTTTTCAATTGGCCCTTGGCAATGTCCTGTTCTTTGACGGGTAATTTTCCGGGGTTATGCTTCAGCCCGGACTCTCCCCGAATAAAGCGTTTCACGATACGGTCTTCCAGCGAATGAAAAGCAATGACGACGAGTCTTCCGCCTGGCGCCAATACCTGAATCGCTTGCCGCAATGCCGTTTTCACCTGTTCCAGTTCCTGGTTGATTTCAATCCGGATCGCTTGAAAAGCGCGGGTTGCCGGATGTTTGTGCTTGTCCTTGAATGGCACGCTGTCTTCTATCAATTTGGCCAATTGCAGGGTGGTCTGTAATGGCTGCAGCCGGCGCCGGTCCACAATGGCTTTGGCAATGCGCCTGGCAAAGCGTTCTTCGCCGTATTCAAACAAAACCCGCACCAAATCCTGTTCTTCAACCTGGGCTAAATACTGCGCGGCGGTTAAGCCATGGTTGGTATCCATACGCATGTCCAACGGACCGTCACGCAAAAAACTAAAGCCGCGTTCCGCGTTATCCAATTGGGGCGATGAAACCCCCAGGTCCATTAAAATGCCGTCCGCCTTGCCGATGTAACCTAAATGCTCCGATACGGCAGCTAAATCCGCAAAGCAACCGTGATGCAGATGAAAGCGTTGATCGGTCAGTAAATTTTTGGCTTCGATGCTGGCTATGGCGTCGATGTCCCGGTCAAACGCCAGCAATTTTCCATGTTCACCCAGTTTGTTAAGTATGCCGATACTGTGTCCGCCGCGTCCGAATGTGCAATCGATGTAAATGCCATCGGCTTTAATCCTTAAGCTCTCAAGCGCTTCTTCATATAAAACGGTCTGGTGTGTCGGCATGGGCGTTAAAACGACAGCGAGCCCAGCTCTTCAAGCCCCTCGGTATCGCTGCCGTCCAGCCACTCCTGTTCTTTCGCCTGCCACGCGGCATCGCTCCAGATTTCAAATTTATTCAGTTGACCCACCAAAAACAGTTGTTTGTCCATGCCGGCATATTCGCGCAATTTTTCCGGTATCAACAAGCGGCCTTGCGCATCCATTTCGCACTCGGTGGCGTGGCCGATCACAAAGCGGCGCAATTTGCCGGCCATTTTGTTGAGCGTGGGTAGCTTGCTGATGGTTTGCTCCAGTTTTTCCCATTCGGGTAAAGGGTAAAGCCACAGGCAACCTGCTTCTCCGACACATTTGTCATTCACGGCAACGGTCACCACCATCTGACGCTCGCAGCAGTCTTGTAACTCCTCCCGGTAACGGGTAGGAACCGCAATGCGGCCTTTCGCATCCAGGTTGATTGAACTTATGCCTCGGAACAAAATGAACCTCAAAATAATCTGAAAAAATCCCTTTTTAACCACTTTACCTCATTTTTGCACCACTATAAGTTTCAACAGGGTGTTAGTCAAGAGACATTCAGATTAAATTCTTTCTTTTTCTACAATGACTTACGCCGAATTTGCTTGCGCAAGCAAGCGCTTGTTTGGCGGAAAAATAAAGTTTATTTTTATCAGGCGGTTAAAAAAATATCTTGATGTCGAATGTGACAAAAATGTCAGTTCGGGTTTGACTGCGTTCGATGGGGTAATTTTCTAGGTGCGCTTGCGTGCATATTGCATTGTGCAATATGCACGATGTTTTTTAATTTTCGGGTTTCTGTTCTCGGGCCAGTAAATTTTGTACGGCCTGAATGGGGGAGAGGTCGTTGAATAAAACGTTATAGACTTGTTCCGTTATCGGCATTTCGACATGGTGTTTTTGTGCGAGCAGGTATGCTTCTCTGGCGGCGGATATGCCTTCAACGGATTGGTCGATTTCTTGCAGCGCCTGTTTCCGGTCTTTGCCTTGGCCTAGGGCAAGGCCGAAGCGGCGGTTTCTGGATTGATTGTCGGTACAGGTCAGAATCAGATCTCCCAGGCCCGCCAGTCCCATGAACGTATCGGACTGGCCGCCGAGCTGGGTGCCGAGGCGCATGATTTCGGTCAGGCCGCGAGTCACTAATGCCGCCCGGGTGTTGGCGCCCAGGCCGAGGCCGTCGGCAATGCCGGCGGCAATGGCTAGCACGTTTTTACAGGCGCCGCCGACTTGGACGCCAATAATATCGCTGCTGGTGTAGGCTCTAAAGCGATGATTATGCAGGATGGCGGCCACTTGAGAGGCGAAGTTTTGCGAGGCCGATGCGACTGTGATGGCGGTCGGCAGCCCGTCCGCGACTTCCTTGGCGAAGGTGGGGCCGGAGAGCGCGGCTGTTAAGACATCGTGGCCGAGAACGTCGACCACGACTTCGCTCAGCAATGCGCCGTTCCCGCTGTCGAATCCCTTGGTAGCCCAGGCGATGCGGGGTTGATCGCCCAGGAAGGGTTTTATCTGTTGCAGGGTGGCTTTGAAGGCGTGGCTGGGTACCGATAACAGCAGCAATGAGCTAAATAAGGCGCACTGCCGCAGGTCGTTGGTTACGGCTAGATTGCGGGGGAAAGCGCAGCCCGGTAAATAACGCTGGTTTTCGGATACCTGTTTCAGCGCGGCGATATGTTGCGGGTTATGCCCCCATAGTAGTGTATCGCAACCGTTCCGCGCCGCTTGTATGGCAAGGGCCGTGCCCCACGAGCCGGCGCCCAAAACGCTAATGGATGAGGGCATGCGCGGTTAATTGAGTGTTTTGGCTTCCGTGCCTTGTTGGTTTTGTTGGCTCTGCTGCAAGTGCTGCATGTAAAGAGCGTCAAAGTTGACGGGGGCCAGAATCAATTGCGGAAAACCGCCTTTATTGACCAGATCGGAGATCGCTTCCCGGGCGTATGGGAATAAGATGTTAGGGCAGAAGCTGCCTAGCATCGGCCCCATTTCCTGTTCGCTGAAGCCGGAAATGGTGAATATGCCGGCCTGATTGATTTCGACCAGATAGGCGGTGGTTTCCCCCAGCTTTACGGTGACTGTGATGGTGAGCGCTACTTCAAACATCGAATTTTCCAGGGATTCGACATGGGTGCCTAAGTTTAGATCAAGCGCGGGTTCCCATTTTTGAGTAAACACTTTAGGAGAGTTAGGTGTTTCAAAAGAAATATCTTTGGTATAGATTTTCTGGATGGCGAATTGCTTTTCGCCGGCTGCGTTGGTTTCTGCCATGATTCAGTGCCAGGTTAGGTTGATATTAGTCGTGCGTTTTACTGATTTTGATCGGTAATTTATTTTCTTCCCAGGATTGCATGCCGCCTTGCATAAGAAATACCTGTCCGAAACCCGCTTTGGTCAGGGTTTTGCAGGCGGGTACCGAGCGGGCGCCGGTTTGGCAGGCCACGATAAGCGGATGTGTCTTGTGCTTTTCCAGCGAGGGTAATTTCTCGTCTAATTTGGCCAGTGGGATATTGATGGCGTTTTCGATATGGCTTTTCAGAAACTCGTTGGGTTCCCTGACATCGATGACCACCGTTTTGTCGTCATTCATTTTGGTGACGGCAATCAAGGGGGAAATGCTTTCGTAGCCGTTAAAAGAATTCGACAGCAAATCCTGAATCAACAGGAATATAACGCAGACGAGTGAAAACGACAGCAGGTAATGGTTGGTTGCAAATTCGATATATTGGTCCATCGCGGGGTTGTTTGGTTATTGGATTGGTGAGGGAATTAGGTTTCGCAAAAAACCGTACGCATCATTTCTATTAAATGAATAACGCGTTTATCGTCGATAAAATAATAAACGCGGTTAGCGTCTTTTTTAAAATCCAGAATGCCTTTATCTCTGAGTATCGCCAAATGTTGCGAAATATTGCTTTGGCTGGTGCCAACCTGTTCGACGATGTCCTGCACGCTGATCGATTTGTCGCCCAGGACGCATAAAATTTTCAGACGCAAGGGGTGGGACATGGCTTTCAAGCAACGAGCGGCCCGATTGATATCGTTGTCGTTGTAGAGTATGTGGTCGTCGTTATCTTCCATAGGGTCGTCTAAAAATTCGATGCGCCGGCGCGGGCTATTTTCAACTACGCCAGCATACACCTACTGTATAATGATGGTAAAGCCAAGTGAAGCTATATCGCTTGAGCCGCCGCAAAAATTCAGCAAATCTAACAGAGTGGACTGGAATGATCAATAGCTGGAATGGATGGGGCGTCAATGCGCCGTCTTTTTGGGGCTGAAAATTCGGGCCTAAGCCATGGAATCAATAGAAGTCGGTGGGATTTTAAACGCCATGGCAAATCGGTCGAAACCTTTAAACTTAAAATTTAGAACGGTGTCGGCGGCGTGAAAATGGCAAGTTTGCCATGCGGGGCGCGACTCCGGATATACAAAAGTCTGTGGAGTTGGCGGGGCGCCCTTTAATTGGATGGTTATGAAGATCAGGTTTTGTTTTTGGCTTGCTTGCGCAGGCGTTAGCCCCGTCCTTTGGGCGGGGCCCGAGGCTGCAAAAGTGCGCGAGTTGGCCGGGGTGCAGGCTAAAATCCAACAAGTCGGCACCGATGTCAAAAAACTGGCCGCGGAAAAAGCTGTCCGGATCGAGCAATTGCGGAAGCTGGAAAAGCAATATGGCGAGCAGGTCAATGCCTTGGATGCCGTCAAAGCCGAAATCCGGCAGCAGGAGCACGCGCTGTTGGATGTCAGGAATAAAATTGCCGATACCGAAAAAGACCTGCAAACCCAGCAGAAGAGTTTGCAGGGAGCGGTCAAATCGGCCCACGCCATGAGCCGTAAAGAAGGTCTGGATGTTTTGCTAAATCAACGTGATCCGGCTTTATCCGGACGCATGCTGATGTATTTCGATTACATTAGCAAAGCGCGGCTGCGGAAATTGCGGGCGATAGAAGAGGATTTCAACACTTTGCGGCAGTTGGAGGCGCGGAAGGATACCGAAAGCCAGCTCTTGCAAGCGGTTTTGGAAAAAAAACAGCAGGAAACCGACGCGCTGCAGGCGTTAAAGCAGCAAAGGGAGGTCTTGTTGGCGCAAATCAACCGGGACTACTTACACAAGCAGGAGCAACTCACAAGTTTGATGCATGACGAGGAAAAATTGGCGGCTTTAGTGGCGTCATTGCAGAAAACTGATGATAATGGGCCGCAGACTCCGCCTTCTGAAGCGGTTGTCGAAAAAAAAACGGCAATTACCGAGCAGCGGCCGCTGCAAGCTCAGTCCAACAAAGCAGAAAACCGCGCAGGCCCGCCTTTGGCGGGGAAGGTTTTTGCCGAACTGCAAGGGCAGTTGCCTTGGCCCGTGCAAGGGGCCATTGTTGAGCGGTTCGGTAGCCGGCGCTTCGAAACCACCTGGGATGGTACGGTTATCGGTGCGCGCGAGGGGTCGGCTATTCATGCCGTTGCGGCGGGTCGGGTAGTGTATGCAGACTGGTTGAGAGGTTACGGGCTGATGCTGATTGTCGACCACGGTAAAGGTTTTATGAGTCTATATGCGTTTAACCAGAGTCTGCATAAAAGTGTCGGTGACTATGTTAAAACGGGCGATATAGTGGCGTCCGTAGGGCGTAGCGGCGGGCGCTCGAGTGCCGCGCTGTATTTCGGTATCCGCCAAAAAGGCAGGGCCGTCGATCCCGAAAAATGGTGTCGCAAACCAAGTAAGGGTTAATCTTTTAGGAAACAGGTTGTTGGAGTTTTAAAACACATGCGGAAAAAAACAAACATTTTGATTTTATTGGTTGGATTCATTCTGGGGACCATGGTCAGCATTTGCGGCAGCGTTTTCGCGGAAAAAGGAGCCGCTGTTTCCTTAAAATCCGAAGACGCGCAAACCTTGCCCTTCGAGGAATTGCGAACATTCACCGAAATCTTCGGGCGTATCAAGCAAGACTATGTCGAGCCGGTATCCGATAAAAAACTGCTGGAAGACGCGATCAGGGGCATGTTGTCGGGGCTGGATCCTCATTCCGCCTATTTGGCCGATGAAGAATATAAAGAATTGCAGGAAGGCACGACCGGGCAATTCGGTGGGCTGGGTATTGAAGTCGGTATGGAAAACGGCTTTGTCAAAGTGGTGTCGCCCATTGACGATACGCCCGCGCAAAAAGCCGGCATTAAAGCCGGCGATTTGATTGTGCGGCTTGACGATAAGCCGGTCAAAGGGATGACGCTGGGGGATGCGGTGAAAATCATGCGGGGCGAACCGGGCAGTAAAATTGTCTTGACCGTGATTCGGGAAGGCGCGGAGGCGCCGTTAAAATTCGAACTTACCCGCGACATCATCAAAGTCAAAAGCGTGAAAAGCCGGATGTTGGAGAAAAACTACGGTTATTTGCGGATCAGCAGTTTCCAATCGGGTACCGGCGAAAGTTTGGTTGACGCTATCGACGAATTGAAAAAAGAAAACGAAGCGCCGCTAAAGGGCATTATTCTGGATTTACGCAATAATCCGGGCGGCGTGCTCAATGCCGCGGTCGATGTCAGCGATGCCTTCATTCAGTCGGGATTGATCGTCTACACGGAAGGACGGATTAAAAATTCCGAAATGCGTTTCAACGCCACGCCGGACGATGTTATCGATGGCGCGCCGATTGTAGTGCTGATCAACGGCGGCTCGGCATCGGCTTCCGAGATTGTGGCCGGCGCGTTGCAGGATCACAAACGGGCCATCATCATGGGCGAAAAATCGTTCGGCAAAGGCTCGGTGCAAACCATTTTACCGACCAGTAACGGCGGGGCGGTCAAATTGACAACCGCGCGCTATTTCACGCCTTCCGGCCGCTCGATTCAAGCCGAAGGCATAGAGCCGGACGTGACTTTGGCGCGCGTCAAGTTGGAAGCGTTGGAAAAAGCCAAGTTTGATGCCATTAAAGAAGCGGATTTATCCGGTCATTTGTCAAATGGCAACGGCGAGAAAAAGAAGCCGGACGGTAATGAAAATGCCGATGACAAGGAAGGCTTGGATAAAGAGGCGGATGGCGGTGAGTCGGACGCCGATATACGCGATTATCCGTTGCACGAGGCCTTGAACTTGCTCAAAGGTGTCAGTATTCTGAAAGGCAGATAAGTTCGGCCGATAAAAAACCGGCCAACCACCTTGGTTGGCCGATTTTTTTGTGTCTAGCGATTTTTCAGGGATGGGCTTAAAAATCGGGCGGATTTAGCGGGTGGACGCTTGGTAGCGGATTGTAAAATCCTTGATGGCGGATAACGCTAACGCCATGTCTTTGGGATTGTTAAACTCGAAAGAGTCCACGCCAACCCGGTGCAGATAAAACACCTGATCGGTCATGTAGTTGCCAACCGCGCGAATTTCGCCTTGATAGCCATAGCGGCTTCTTAACAGGCGGGCTTGCGAAAAAGTGCGGCCGTCGTTGAAAGCCGGGAAATTCAGTTCTATCAGTTTAATGATCGGCAAGTCGTCGCCGAGCGCGGCAACATTGTCGGCCGGCGCGAGTCTTACCCCCAGCTTGCCGGTGTGTTGCAGCAGGGCGGCCTTATCTTCCGTCCAGCGTTTGGCCGATACCGTGATGTCTCCGGCGGGCAACGGGGCGCCATCCTCCACAAATGTCCAGGTGTTTTCTAAAATCCGTTGATTTTTAATGATTGGCATAAACTTTTTCTCTAAAGGGTTCCAGGCCTACGCGCTTGACGGTCTGCAAAAACGTTTCATCCTCTAAGCGGTGCTGCACATAGACATCCAGAATGCGGGTGATGGACTCGGTGATCTGATGCTTGGCCACCGACGGTCCCAGGCGGTCGCCTATGGCCGCTTCGTTTTCGGACGAGCCGCCCAGGGTAATTTGATACCACTCTTCGCCTTTTTTATCGACGCCCAGGATGCCGATGTGGCCGACGCTTTGGTGGGCGCAGCCGTTCATGCAGCCGGACATGTTGATTTTGATGTCGCCGATATCGTGAATGTAGTCCATATCGTCGAGCGCCTGATTGATTTCCTTGGCAACGCCGATCGAGCCGGCGTTAGCGAGCGAGCAAAAATCCAGCCCCGGGCAGCAAATCATATCGGTCACGGTACCGATGTTGGGCGTGGCCAGTTTTAATGCATCCAGTCTTTGCCATAAGCTGTACAGATCGGCGTGTTTTACGTCGGCCAAGACCAGATTTTGCCTATGAGTGCTTCTGACTTCGCCGAAGCTATAATCATCCGCCAGATTCGCCAAGGCATCGAGTTGGTCCGCGCCGATGTCGCCCGGCGGGGAGTCCGGGGCTTTCAGCGAAACAAAAACGGCGCGGTAACCGGAGATCCGATGGTCGACGCTGTTGTATTTAAACCACTTGGCGAAAGCGGCATCGTCCGCCAAACGTTGGGCCAAGCCGGTGTCGCTGCTCGCGTTGGATTCGTAAGCGGGCGGGGTAAACTGGGTTTGCATGGCGGCAATGCGGTCTTCGCCCAACAGCATGTCGTCCCGAATTTGCAGCCATTCCTCTTCCACCAGAGCGGTAAATTTCTCCAGACCGGTTTCCTTGACCAAAATTTTGATGCGGGCTTTGTATTTGTTGTCGCGACGGCCGAGTAAATTATAGACGCGAAGAATGGCTTCCAAATAGGACAGCAGATATTTTTTCTCCAAAAACGGTTTTACGGTCTGGCCGATGATGGGGGTTCTGCCCAAGCCGCCGCCGGCCAGGACCCTGAATCCGATTTCGCCGGTTTCGTTACGGACCAGGTAGACGCCTATATCATGCAGTTGCACTGCGGCGCGGTCGTGTTCGGAGCCGCTGACGGCGATTTTGAACTTGCGGGGCAGGTAGGCGAATTCCGGGTGCAAGGTCGTCCACTGGCGGATGATTTCGCAGTATGGGCGGGGATCTTCAAGTTCATCGACGCATACGCCCGCCAAATGGTCGGAAGTGGTGTTCCGCAAGCAGTTGCCGCTGGTCTGAATGGCGTGCATTTGTACCGTGGCCAGCTCGGCCAGCAGGTCGGGGACGCGATCCAGCGAGGGCCAGTTATATTGAACGTTTTGGCGAGTGGTGAAGTGGCAGTAGCCCTTGTCGTAGTCTCGCGCCACCTTGGCTAGCATTCTCAGTTGTCTGGAGGCGAGCAGGCCGTAGGGTACGGCTACCCTGAGCATGGGGGCGTGGGTCTGGATATAGAGCCCGTTCATCAGGCGGAGCGCGCGGAATTCGTCGGGGCCGAGTTCGCCATTCAGGAAGCGTTGTGTCTGGCCTCGGAACTGCGTAACGCGCTCTTCAATAAGTGTTTGATCTTGCTCGTTATATTGATACATTTAGAACTGCTGTTTACTGTGGGGACGGTTTTGATAAGGGCTGGAATAATATACCGGCAGGCATTAAATGACAAAGATTATTGTATGGTGATAACATGCCCCGCTGATTTTTTTACTATTAATAATGACTAAAACTTACAAGTAAAGGGGGTTATCTTGTTGCGCTTACTTTTGATTTTGGCTGGCTTGCTGTTTTTGCCGGAAATAGCCATGGCTGAAGAGATTAAAAATCTTGGGCTGACCGGAACGGAGCGGGGTATCTACACCGTGCTGATTTTCATAGTGGCTTACGGTTTCGTGATGACCGAAGAGTTTACGCATCTGCGCAAATCGAAGCCGGTCATTTTCGCGGCCGCGGTGATTTGGGCGCATGTGGCGATTTTGGCGCAGGAAGCCGGCGTACCCGGCGAGCAGTTGCATCAAGCCTTCGAGCACGACTTAAAGGAGTATGCCGAATTGATGCTGTTTTTGCTGGTGGCTATGACGTATATCAATGCGATGGCGGAGCGCAATGTATTCGAAGCCTTGCGGTCTTGGCTGATCAGAAAACAGTTCGGTTATAAGCAGCTGTTTTGGATTACCGGCATCATTACCTTTTTCCTGTCCTCGGTTGCGGATAATCTGACCGCGGCTTTATTGGTGGGTGCAGTCGTGTTGGCGGTGGGCGCGGATAACGAGAAATTCATTTCCATCGGCTTTGTTAATCTGGTGATTGCCGCCAATGCGGGCGGCGCGTTCTGCCCATTCGGCGACATTACCACGCTGATGGTTTGGCAGGCGGGCTATGCGGAATTTTTTGATTTCTTCAAATTATTCATCCCCTCGGTCGTGAATTATGCGGTACCGGCTTTCTTCATGTGGCAAGCGGTGCCGGATGAACAGCCCAAGGCAACCGACGAGGCTGCGGTCGAAATGAAACCGGGCGCGCTGATCATTTGCGGCTTGTTCGGCCTGACTATTGTGTCGGCGGTTAGTTTTAAGCAGTTTTTACATTTGCCGCCTTTCATGGGCATGATGCTGGGCTTGTCCGTGCTGATGTTGTATGGGCATGCACTGCATGTGCGTTACAGTGTCGAGGGCGGCGACGGCTTCGATATTTTCAACAAGGTCAAAAATGCCGAGTGGGATACGCTATTGTTCTTCTTTGGCGTGGTGTTCGCGGTCGGCGGATTGGGCTATATCGGCTACCTGGAATTAATGTCCGTCGGTATGTATGACGGTTTGGGCGCGACAACCGCCAATATTCTGGTGGGTATCATTTCCGCGATTGTCGATAATATTCCGGTCATGTTTGCGGTATTGAACATGGGGGTCGATATGGATCTGTATCAATGGTTGCTGGTAACCTTGACTGCGGGCGTTGGCGGTTCGATGCTGTCGATCGGTTCCGCCGCCGGGGTCGCATTGATGGGGCAATCCAATCATAAGTACACCTTTTTCAGCCACTTGAAATGGACGCCGGTAATTGCGGGCGGCTACGTCGCCAGTATCGTTGCGCATTATCTGATTAACGGATAATTAGAGTCTTAGTGGTTTTATCAGCAACAGGAGGAAGTGTTTGGCAATAACCCAGCAAAGTTGGCGCCAAGCTTTCTCCGTTTATACCCAGCCTGAAGTGCTGGGTATGATCTTCCTAGGCTTCTCCGCCGGCCTACCTTTTATTCTGGTTTCCTCGACCTTGTCCGCTTGGTTGGCGGATGAGCAAGTCAATCTTGCCGTTATCGGTTATTTCAGTTTGGTGGGCGTCGCCTATTCCGTTAAAGTGTTTTGGGCACCGGTTGTTGACCGGTTGCCGCTGCCTTTGCTAACCCGGGTTTTCGGTAAGCGGCGCGGCTGGATGCTGCTTTCTCAAGTGGGCATTGCCGTTGGGCTTTGGGGGATGAGTCTGCTCCCGGTGGGCAGTCAATTGGAGCGGTTGGCTTGGTTGTCCGTTTGGGTGGCGTTTTGTTCCGCAACTCAGGATATTGTTATCGATGCTTACCGCATAGAGGCGGTGGCGGTGAAATTCCAGGGTGCAATGGCGGCCACGTATGTATTCGGTTATCGGTTGGCGTTGTTGACGGCCGGCGCGGGTGCGCTGTACATAGCGGAGTTTATCAATTGGCAAATTGCCTATCAGGCGATGGCGGCATTGATGGTTGTGGGCGTTGTTTCGACTTTACTGATTCGCGAGCCTGTCCACGGTGTTAATCAAGCCGCGCAAATTATCGAGAAAACATTAGAGCGTTCATTGCATGCGGCAACGGAAGCCGGGTTGCTGCGCTGGTTTTTGGATGCGGTGGTCAGCCCCTTTCTGGAGTTTTTTCAGCGCAACGGCCGCCGCGGGGTGGTGATTCTGCTTTTGATAGCGTTATATAAAATGAGCGATATTGCCATGGGTGTCATGGCAAATCCGTTTTATTTGGATTTGGGCTTCAGTAAAAAAGAAATCGCCGATGTGACTAAGGTATTCGGTTTTTTCATGACTATTCTGGGTACTTCGCTAGGCGGTGTTTTTGTCTTGCGTTACGGAATAATGCGGCCTTTGTTGTTCGGGGCCGTCATTGTGGCGCTGACTAATTTGTTGTTCGCGGTTCTTGCCGTGGTCGAGCCTAATGTCTATCTGTTGGCTGGCGTGGTAAGCGCGGATAATCTCTGCGGCGGCATTGCCTCGGCCGTGTTCATCGCTTATCTGTCCGGTTTAACGAATAGCGCCTACACTGCTACCCAATATGCTTTGTTCAGCTCGTTGATGACCTTGCCGGCGAAGCTGATTGGCGGTCTTTCGGGAGAGATTGTGGCGGGTTACGGTTATGACGGTTTTTTTGTTTATGCGGCGCTAATAGGTATTCCGGCCATTATTTTAGCTGCATTGGTCATGCGTATGCCGCAGGATGGCGAGAATGCCGGGTTGAAAAATCAGGCAAGCAATTAAAGTTATTGTTTTTTTTATTGCGGTAACTTCAAGCAGGCTTTATCATAAGCAGTTCTCTATTATGATGTGGCCCAAAACGGGTATGTGAGCAATATGAAACCAGAAATTCATCCTGAATATAAACAGATTACTGTCACTTGTGGCTGCGGTAACACCTTTCAAACAGGTTCAGTTTTGTCGCAAGATTTACACATAGAGGTTTGTTCTTCTTGCCATCCTTTCTACACCGGTAAGCAGCGGGTGGTGGATACCTCCGGCCGTGTCGATAAATTCCGTAAAAGATTCGGTAAATAAGTTTAACCAGCTGTCCTGCATAGCCGCTGCTGACTGCGGGCGGCTATTAGTTATTTTAGGCGCTAAAATAACGTTTCCTTCAGCCACTCTTCGTCAAATTCGAATTCCGGTTGCTTAGGCTGGGAATATCGCTGCGGAGCGGTTTCAGCGGTAAAATACTCCCACATGCCGTTTTTATCGTTCGGTTCCAGTAGTAGACCGTCGTTGGGGTTGATATATGCTTGCACAATCCCCTCGGGTACGGCCAGCGGTTTTTCCGGAATATCCTTCAGTGCCGTTTTCATAAACGCTATCCACATCGGCAAGGCAGCTTTGCCGCCGGTTTCTCCCTTGCCCAATGACTGCGAATTATCAAAGCCGATCCAGGCCGAAGCCGCAATATCCGGCGTAAAGCCGTTGAACCAAGCGTCCCGCTGGTCATTGGTTGTGCCGGTTTTGCCGGCCAAATCCGATCTTTCTAATTGTTTTGCCAACGTTGCGGTGCCTCTCTCGACCACGTCGCGCAGCAGGCTGTTCATGAGAAAATGTATTTGCGCCGAAATAACCCGTGGTGCCGGATTGGAGTCATTTTGCATGCCATCCGGACACTCTCGGCATACCGATTCCGGGTTGGCTTTAAACAGGGTTGCGCCCGTGTGGTCTTCGATGCGTTCTATCAAATACGGTTTTATTAAGTAGCCGCCATTGGCAAATACGGCATAAGCGGCAGCCATTCTAAGGGGTGGAGCATAACCGCTGCCTAAAGCCAGCGACAAGGTTGCGGGCAACTGCTCGCGGGAAAAGCCAAAGCGCATTGCTGTTTCCTGGGCATTGGCTATGCCAATGTCCTGAAGCAGGCGAATGGACACCAGATTGATCGATTGGCGCAAGGCGGTTCGCAAAGCGGTAGGGCCTAGAAATTTACGCGTGTAATTTTCCGGACGCCAGTCGTTTTCCAGTGACGGGTCTTCTATAACGATGGGGGCGTCGTTAATGATGCTGGCGGGTGTAAAACCTTTTTCCAGTGCCGAGGTATAAATGAAGGGTTTGAAACCGGAGCCGGGTTGGCGCTTGGCTTGAGTGGCACGATTGAATCTGCTCAGATAAAAATCATAGCTGCCGGTTATGGCCAATATGGCGCCGTTATAGGGGTTGACGGCTGCAAAAGCGCCTTCCGCGGCGGGTATTTGGCTCAGAACCCAATTTTGCTCGGACAGCTGCCGAATCCAGATAATATCATTAGGCTTTATAGCGGGCGAAATAATGCCGCCCGCGCTGTTGGCGCGGGTTTGGAGGGTTTTCCAAGGGACGTTATTCCAGGGAATCGAAATAGAGGAGCCGTCGGCTAGCGTGGTTGTAATACCGGCCGAGGTTACACTTGCCACTACTGCTTGCCGGCAATCGCCCAGGGACTTCAGGGTATGCAAGGCAGTGCCGGGGCTATACTTTTTATGCGGCAGCCCGCGGTAGCTGTGGCGGTCGTCATATTCATGCAATGCGTTTTGCACGGCTTTATCCGAGGCTTGCTGCAAGGCGGATGAAACGGTTGTATAGACTTTTAGTCCCAAGGTATAAGCGTCTTCTCCGTACCTGTCCACCAGCTCCTGACGGGCCATTTCAGCGATGAAGGGGGCGTTGAATTCAATAGCGCTCGGTTGAATTGCCGAGTCGTCGGCAGTATTAATAGCTTGTTGATATTCGGCGGGTTGAATAAAGTTTAATGTCAGCATGCGCCTCAAAACATAATTCCGTCTTTCCAGCGCTCTTTCGGCGTTAACGATTGGGTTGTAAACGGATGGTGCCTTGGGTAGTCCGGCGATCATGGCTTGCTGGTAAAGTTTCAGCCCATCCAGGTTTTTGCCGTAGTAGGTTTGGGCGGCGGCGGCCAGCCCGTAGGCGCGCTGTCCCATATAAATTTTGTTTAGGTAGAGCTCGAGGATTTGATCCTTGGAATAACGTTGCTCGATTTGTATGGCTAACAAAATTTCTTTTAACTTGCGTAAAAACGTCTTTTCCTTGCCGAGCAAAAAGTTACGCGCTACCTGCATGGTGATGGTGCTGCCGCCCTGGGTTTTTTTGCCGGTGGTCCATAATTGGTTGGCGGCCCGTAACAGCCCTTTGTAATCCACGCCCGGGTGGCTGTAAAAGCGCTCGTCCTCGGCGGCGAGAAAGGCTTGAATTTGTAGGTGAGGGATTTGGTCGATTGTGACCGGGACGCGCCTTTTTTCGCCATATTGGCCGATCAGCAAATTGTCCTGCGTATAGATGCTAAGCGGCATCTGGTATTGAACGTTTTCTAATTTGCCGATATCGGGCAGTTCCTTGCTGAGTTCGAGGATGAAAAAATAGCAAGCGACAGTCAAGCCTATTAGCAATAAAGAAAAAACAAAAAAAAGCCACTTGAAAAGTGTTGCAATCAAACGTTGGGGGTTGGGCTTTTTCCTTATAGGCACGGATTTCAGAATTTAATCGGGTTTAGTATGGTCGGCAAAATACCCGCTTTTGTTAAGGGGGACAACTGAAAGTTCGAAATTACCGCCTGCTTGGGGTGTGAAAATTGTAAAACCTATCTATACTTGCTCAAAAGTTGGATTCTGCAAATTTTTTTAGAAAGATCGCGGATCCTTTTAATATATTTAGGATTTAATAGGTTTCATTCATGAGCTGGTTTAACAGGAATCAGTCCGCTTTGCTTGGCATAGACATCAGCACGGCAGCGGTTAAATTGTTGGAATTAAGTCGAACCGGCGCCCGCTTCAAGGTTGAAAGCTATGCGGTGGCGCCGCTGCCGCAAGACGCGATTATCGATAAAAATATTACCAATGTGGAATTGATCGGTAATGCCATCAAGGCGGCGGTCAAGCAATCCGGCAGCCGGGCAAAGCGCGCATGTGTTGCCGTGGCCGGATCATCGGTGATGACCAAAATCATATCCATGCCGGCGTCTCTCAACGAAGCCGAAATGGAAGAGCAGATCATGGTCGAAGCGGATCAGTACATCCCTTATTCGTTGGATGAAGTTAATCTTGATTTCGATGTGCAAGGGGTCTCAAAAAACAATCCCGAGATGTTGGATGTATTGTTGGCGGCTTCGCGTAGAGAAAACATAGAAGACCGGGTCGAAGCCTTGGCTTATGCCGGCTTAAAAGCCGCCATTGTGGATGTCGAAGCGTTCGCGATGGAAAATGCCTTTACCTTGTTAGTCGATCAATTGCCCGAAAGGGTCGAAAACAAAACCGTGGCTATTGCCGATATAGGCGCCACCATGACGTCGCTGAATATTCTGCATGAAGGCAAAACCATTTACACCCGCGAGCAAGGTTTTGGCGGACGCCAGCTTACCGAGGAAATTCAGCGCCGTTACGGGTTGTCTTACGAAGAGGCCGGGCTCGCCAAGCGGCATGGCGGGCTGCCCGATAACTATATCCCCGACGTATTGGAACCTTTTAAAAAGGCCATGCTGCAGCAGATTGCCCGCTCATTACAGTTTTTCGTCTCCTCCAGCGCGAATAGGGGAGTCGATGCCTTAATCCTGGCGGGAGGTTGCGCTTCCATTGCCGGCTTGGAAAAATTAGTCGAACGCGATTTGGGTATACCTTCTTATATCGCCAATCCTTTTATCAATATGGCGCTTTCCAATCGC
>Ga0207952_1000245_pt1 | contig 52792 bp, 46 predicted proteins | sample SubbioR12Aug_8Ca_FD_184831 | JGI IMG/M metagenome (GOLD analysis project Ga0207952, IMG submission 184831) | Serpentinite rock and fluid subsurface biosphere microbial communities from McLaughlin Reserve, California, USA - CR12Aug_8Ca (SPAdes) | ecosystem: Environmental > Terrestrial > Deep...
CCGAAATAACAGCAATCGTTTTATCGGTGTAGTTGTTCAAATATCTTCTAACGATTTCATCGGTAACCGAACTCTTACCTGCACCACCCGTTCCAGTAATTCCTAAAACAGGTATTGATACTGAATCTAAAACAGCTATTTCCGAAGCTCCATCTGAAATTCCATTCTCCACCAAAGTTATTTTTCTAGCAACCGCTCTAATTTCTTTTACTTCCCCTAAATTCAATGGCTGATCGGTATTTGCGTTCCCGTTCAATTCAAAGTCGCATTGCATTAACACATCTTCAATCATGCCTTCTAATCCCATGGTACGTCCATCATCTGGACTATAAATTCGAGTGATACCATGCTGATGTAATTCCCTAATTTCTTCGGGCAAGATGGTTCCACCACCTCCTCCAAAAATTTTAATATGTCCACAACCGTTTTGATCAAGCAAATCTTTCATGTATTTAAAAAATTCTACATGACCTCCTTGATAACTGGTAATGGCAATACCTTGCACATCTTCTTCAATAGCACATTCCACAATTTCAGCAACACTTCTATTGTGTCCTAAGTGAATAATTTCTGCCCCTTTAGACTGTAAGATTCTACGCATAATATTGATTGCAGCATCGTGCCCATCAAACAAACTCGCAGCCGTTACGATTCTAACTTTATTCTTTAATGAAAACGCCATATCCTATTTTTTAAACTCGGGCAAAAATACTGTATAAATGCAAGGGGTGAACAACCGTTAGTTTTTTATTTGGTCAAAAAAAGGGGCTTTTGCATTATCTTGACATTTAAAGGATTTTTATGCGATTTAAAGTAGTGGTAAACCAAGAGCAGGACCATCCAGTTGTTCATTTGACTGATACACAAACAGGTTGTACGGCAGAACTATTTGTTTTTGGAGGATTGTTAAACGCATTCCATATTCCTTTAGATGGTTCTCTTTTTAACTGTGTGGATGGGTTTAACTCAGTAAAAGAAGCAAAAGAAAATATTACTACTGCATTTAAAAGTGCCAAAATAAGTCCATTTGTTTGTAGGCTTCAAAATGGTCAATACCATTATGATGGACAATCTTATACCATTCGAAAAAACTATTTAGGCAATCATGCATTGCATGGGTTGATTTACGATGCGGTTTATGAACTTGGAAATATTAATGAATCTGAAGAAGCTGCAGCAATTTCATTGACTTATCAATACCAAAAAAATGATCCCGGCTTCCCATTTGAATATACCATTCGTTTACTTTGGGAGTTAAAACCCAACAATTGCTTATCTGTAACTACCTCCATCAACCACCAAAATGAAGGGCCTATTCCATATGCAGATGGATGGCACCCCTATTTTACTTTAGGTGGGCCAGTAGATCAATACCAACTGCAATTTGATGCCGATACCAAACTGGAGTTTGATGCGGCTTTAATCCCCACAGGGAAAAAAATAAAAGATGAAAGATTTTTACAAAAAAAATCTTTAGAAAACATTTTCTTAGACAATTCTTTTGAGTTGGCCCCAAATGGAAAATGTGTATTGAGTAACCAGCATTTACAACTAGATGTAGTACCAGATGAGCATTATCCTATTCTACAAGTATATACGCCTGAACACAGAAAAAGTATTGCCATTGAAAACTTATCTGGAGCTCCAGATAATTTTAATAATGGCATCGGATTGCTCATGCTTTTGCCCAATAAACAATACCAATTCAATACAAGTTACCAATTAACCCAACTATAAATCTACTACAGCTGTCATTGAAATTTCGACATTCACTCCACGCGGTAACCCTTTTACAGCAACGGTTTCTCTTGCTGGATAGTCTCCATTAAAATAAGTTCCGTACACTTCATTTACTTCTGCAAACAAAGCCATATCGCTTAAGAAAATAGTCGTCTTTACAATATGCTCAAAAGACAACTTTGCTTCCTTTAAAACAGCTTCAATATTTTTCATCACTTGGTGAGTTTCTTCAGCAATATTATCTTGTACCAATGCACCAGTTGCAGGATCAAATGCAACTTGACCACTTAAAAAAACAAAACCATTGGCTTTAATAGCTTGATTATAGGGCCCGATAGGAGCAGGTGCATTCACTGTTTTTACCACTTGTTTAGACATAGATTTTATTTAATGCAAGCAAATTGCTGCATTTTAATCAACCTGCCAACCTAAATTTGTAACCCAAGCCCATTTATGCAAATTATTATTAGCGCAACAGACCATCAATTCCAACTATTAGCAGATAAGTTTAATAAGGACAATCATATCATTGTTAGGTATTATGTATCTGATGAAGTGGTTCCTGCTGGGGATATTTATATAGATGCATGCTTTGAAGAAAATGGACCTTGCTTTTTATCTATAAAAGAACAGACTGTTTTAGTAAATGCAGTTTGCACTGCCGCTGATTCACTTCCCAATAACTATGTCCGTTTTAACGGATGGGATGGATTTTTGTCTCAACCCACTTTAGAAATTGCAGGCAATGATGAAGCAGTTTCAAAAGCTGTAGAACTATTAGAATCAGCGGGTTTACCTACAGTTGTTTCTGCCGACGCATTGGGAATGATAGGCCCAAGAGTAGTTTCAATGATTATTAATGAAGCCTATTTTGCATTAGCAGAAAATATAAGTACACAAGAAGAAATTAATACTGCAATGAAATTGGGAACCAATTATCCTTATGGTCCTTTTGAATGGTGCGAATTAATTGGCTTTCATAAAGTATCAACACTTCTACAACACTTAGCAAAAACAAATGAACGCTACAGTTTGGCGCCTGCGTTTTTAAACCACTAAAACATGGCTTTACTTTTAAATATTGATACGGCAACAGGTTATGCGGGCGTTTGTTTGAGCAAGGATAGTAAAGTATTGGCAAGTCAATCTCATCAACACCAAAAAGACCATGCTGCTTTTTTACAGCCTGCAATTGAAGCCATCTTAAAAGAAGCTGGCTGTCAATTAAATGATATTGATGCAGTGGCGGTTACAGCTGGACCAGGAAGCTACACAGGCATTAGAGTAGGATTGGCTTCAGCAAAAGGAATTTGTTATGCATTAAATAAACCATTAATAATGGTCAATACACTTGCTGTTATTGCGAATGCTGCCATTGAAAATACACCCCAAACCGAACTAGAAAAAGACACTGTTTTCTATGCCATGATAGACGCAAGAAGAATGGAAGTTTTTGCTGGAATGTACAACCAACAGCTATTAGAGTTAGCAAATGCAGGTGCATTGGTGCTTGATAGTGTCTTTTTTGAGGGGCTAAATTGTCATTCTAAAGTAATTTTTTGCGGGGACGGTGCCAAGAAGGTTGAACAATTTACCCTACCAGTCAACTATAGTATAGATAATTCTCAACACACTGTAAATCATATGATTACGATTTCAGAATCGTATTTTTATGCAAAAAAATTTTCCAATTTGGCCTATGCTGAACCGCTTTATATGAAAGATTTTTACCAACCAATAAAGCCACAATAAGCCCTGCGGAAAAACTAATGCGAATAACCACTCTGTATGCATTACAAAAAAGCTAACTTTGCATAAGTCTTAATACCCCCAATATTACTTGACATGAACGCAACCATTCAATCAATCCTATTAACCAATGGCGCAGAGCCTGTGAAGGTAGATTTCCTTCAGGCAAAGAAGGCATCTTTGATCCTTCGCTCCATTAACCACAAGCTTCGACAGCAAATCATCAAACTATTAGATGAGCATCAAAAGATGACTGTTACAGAGCTTTATGTAAAACTTCGTTTAGAACAATCCGTAGCTTCCCAGCACCTGGCCATTCTACGACGAGCCGGTATTGTGAGTACTACCCGAGAAGGGAAATTCATTTATTACTCCGTTAATTACACTCGCTTAAACGATGTGGTTGGTTTTGTGAAAGCATTGGTAGATTAATTACCTTTGCCGCAAAATCATTGCATGTTTATAAAACAATTATACACTGGATGTATCAGCGAAGCTGCGTACTATATTGAAAGTAATGGCGTAGCAGCTATCATAGATCCTATCAGGGATATTGATGCTTATTTAGATTTAGCTAAAGAACGCAATACCCAGATTCAGTATATATTTGAAACGCATTTTCATGCAGACTTTGTAAGCGGACATCTAGATTTAGCAGCTGCAACAGGTGCTACCATTGTTTATGGACCAAGTACCATAACCAAATATCCAGTTCATGTTGCAAAAGATTTAGAAATTTTTACGCTCGGTAATATTTCTATACAGGTACTTCATACACCTGGTCATACCTTGGAAAGTAGTTGCTATTTATTGAAAGATGAAGAAGGAAACAATAAAGCGATTTTCACAGGAGATACTTTATTTGTAGGTGATGTAGGTAGGCCCGACCTTGCTCAAAAAGGCAATGATATTACCATGAATGACTTGGCGGGAATGTTATATGATAGTTTGCAAGAGAAAATTATTCCGCTTGCGGATGATGTAGTGGTATACCCCGCACATGGAGCAGGAAGTAGTTGCGGTAAAAATTTAGGTGCTGATTCTTTTAGTACTATTGGTGTTCAAAAAGCAAGTAATTATGCTTTACAAGCGGAATCTAAAGAAGCATTTATTAAAGCTGTTACGGAGGGATTAAACACTCCTCCTGCTTACTTCCCTATTAATGCGAGCATCAATAAAGAAGGGTACACTAGTTTAGACAGTATATTAGCTATGAGCATGCAGCCTTTATTGATCAAGGATTTCAAAGAAAAAACAGCCAATAACGCCATCATCTTAGATACCAGACATCCCGATCAATTTATGCAAGGGTTTGTTCCAGGTTCAATCAATATTGGATTAAACGGACGATTTGCAGAATGGGCAGGTACATTACTGCCTTTTACGCAACCCATTGTTTTAGTTACTGAAGTTGGTGCTGAAAAAGAATCGATTATTAGACTAACTAGGGTAGGAATAGAAAAAATAGAAGGCTATTTATCGGGAGGATTTGAAGCTTGGCAAAATGCTGGAGAGCAAATTGATATGATCATTGATGTTGAAGCTGATGAACTGGCCATGGATCTTCCCTTCGATGAAAACTTGGTCATCGTTGATGTTAGAAGAGAAACTGAATATGCCAACGAGCACGTTAAAGAAGCAATTAATATTCCATTGGACCAATTAACCGATCCAGGTAGCATGGCCAATTTAGATGACCACCACAATATTTATATACATTGCGCAAGTGGCTACAGAAGTGTAATTGCTGCATCTATGATTAAAAGACAAGGCATTCACAATATTAGAAATGTGGTTGGCGGAATTGAAGCAATAAAAGGTTTGCCCGAGAAATTTGAATTTGAAAAAGAAGCGGCAACTTTAAACTAAGCTTATTTAATTTCTAAAGCACTGTGTTTGGATGGATCAAAACTCCATTTCCATCTGCGATGACTCCAGAGATAATTGGCAGGCTTTAATTTAACTGCTTGTTCTACTCTTGCTGCATACAACTTGGTTAGCTCGCCGTCTTTAAAAGATTGTGGATCTGAAGTGATGAGCTCGAATTTGATTTCATAATAGCCTCTTCGAACTTTATAGAAATGGCAAAATACTACATGCGTATCATTCAATTTAGCACCTTTTTCTGGGCCTAAAATAAAAGGAGTTAATCGGTTGAAAAACGGGACCCAATGCGCTTTCAGGTCGCTTGGTGGATTCTGGTCGGCTGCAAGTCCCAAAGCATATCGATCTTTTACATAACTCCTGAATTGATTTTTAAAATGCTTTGTCGGAATAAGGATGGTGCCATTTTTCGCACGCATATCATAAATAATTTTATCCATCACCTTATTAGACAAGGGTTGATACACCCCAACAAATGGATATAAACTATGTCTTGGAATCCAATGATTTAAAAATTCCCAATTAAAAAAATGTCCTGCCAATAATTGAACGTTTTTTCCTGAACTGTATAATTCATTCAACACATCAATGTTCCCAACTAAACGTTTATCTGCTTCTTTGGTACTAATCGAAATCATCTTAATGGTTTCAACAATCGTATCAATAAAGTTGTGATAAAAATCCTTGGCAATTCTGATACGTTCTTTTTCAGTCTTATCAGGAAATGCAATCAATAAATTATTCAACACCACTTTCTTTCTATAACCAAAAAAATAAAACACTAGAACATATAATCCATCTGCAATAAAATACAAGACCCGCCAAGGCAAGAGCGATAATAAATAAAAAAAAGGATAAATGATATAGTACATGGCCTTGGTGGCTTTAAAGTATAATATTCTGTAAAATAGGACTCTTTTCTTGGTGATCGGTATTATAGTGCAATCCCCTGCTTTCTTTTCTAAATTGTGCCCCTTTTACAATTAAATATCCAACGGAAATTAAATTGCGCAATTCACATAGTTGAGGAGACACTTTAGTTGATCGATACAGTTGCTCGGTTTCTTCAAACAATAAATCCAATCTTTTCATTGCCCTACTCAATCGAATATCTGTTCTAACAATACCCACATAATCACTCATGATTTGTTGCAATTCTTTCAGGCTCTGTGTAATCAAAATCATTTCCCTTGGTTCTGCTGTTCCCAATGCATTCCAATCTGGAAGATGTTCAATCAAATTCAAATGATCAATTTGCTTGCAAGCATCAATAAAACATCTGTGAGCAAATACCATCGCTTCTAACAAACTATTACTGGCTAATCGGTTGGCGCCATGTAATCCTGTGCTGGCGCATTCGCCACATGCATATAAATTTCGAATGGAGGTTCTACCCCATTCGTCCGTTTTAATACCACCACAACTGTAATGAGCAGCAGGGGCCACAGGAATCATATGTTGCATTACATCAATTCCTATTGATAAGCATTTTTGGTAAATATTAGGGAAGTGGTGAATAAATTGGTCCTTACCCATATGCCTGCAGTCTAAATAAACATGCTCTGTACCAGTTCGCTTCATTTCATTATCAATGGCGCGTGCAACAATATCTCGGGGTGCTAAATCTTTACGATGATCGTATCGCTCCATGAAAGCTTCACCTGCTTTATTTCTCAGTATGCCCCCATCACCTCTAACTGCTTCTGTAATCAGGAAAGAAGGAGAAACGCCTGGTTCAAACAATGCAGTTGGATGAAATTGAATAAACTCCATGTTTTCGATTTTACCCTTTGCTCTGTACACCATTGCAATTCCATCTCCAGTAGCAATTTTTGGATTCGTTGTGGTTCTATATGCCTGGCCACATCCACCTGAAGCCAACAAAACAATCTTTGAAACAATTTTCTCAATTTGATTGGTTTGTAAATTCAATACATACACCCCATAGCAAGTAATATCCAAAGTAGATTTAGTAACCAAATAACCCAAATGATGCTGCGTCAATAAATCAACAACAAAACAATGGTTCAATAAATGAATATTTGGAAATGTACTTAGCTGAGAAAGTAATGCTCTTTCCATTTCTTTCCCGGTAACATCTTTATGATGCAATATCCTGTTCTCGCTATGACCACCTTCTTTTCCTAAACTGTAAATTCCAGATTCATCCTTATCAAAAGCGGCTCCATAATCAATGATCTCTTTTATTCTTTCTGGCCCTTCTTTAACCACTATCTCTACAATTGCTTCGTTACAAAGCCCATCACCAGCAATCAACGTATCTTCAATATGCTTGCTAAAACTATCCCTGCTTTCATCCCATACCCCTGCAATACCACCTTGTGCATACTTGGTATTGGTTTCATCCGCCTGCGTTTTAGTAATGAGGATGATTTTTTTATTAGGAAATTGCTTAGCCACTTTTAGTGCGTAGGTTAATCCTGCAATACCAGAACCAATTACTAAAAAGTCAGTTTGATGCATACAAAAATTTAGATTGAACTAAGCCGGCTCTATCCAAGCACCATGCTCTTTCAACAGATTAATTAATTCGGAAACAGCAATCTCACTATCAATATTTCTCTTCATGATATCCTTACCCTTATACAAAGTAATTTTACCTACCCCACTACCTACATAACCAAAATCTGCATCTGCCATTTCACCAGGACCATTTACAATGCATCCCATAATGGCAATTTTAACTCCTTTCAAATGATTGGTTACATTTCTAATTTTTGCAGTGGTTTCTTGCAAATCAAATAAGGTTCGTCCGCAACTTGGGCAACTGATGTATTCGGTCTTAGAAATTCTGGTTCTGGTTGCTTGTAATATGCTAAAAGCGGAAGAATTAATGAACTGTTCTACTGAAGTATTACTCAAATAATTTCTTCCACTGGTATCAACCACTCCCGTATTCATTTTTTGATAGCTTTTGTTATTCATTCCTAAACAAATACCATCACCCATCCCATCTAATAATAGAGAGCCACATTCGGTAGCATAATGAATTAAATGTTCATCAGCTGTTTGCCAATTGCTATCAGTAATAATTACAACAGGATTTTGCACTTGTAGATTCATTAACTCCATCATCATTCTTCTGATAGACTGCATTGCATTTGCATTGGTACTACTTAAACAAAGCACCACTGTGTTATCATTGGCAAATTCGGCTAAAAAAGTATAGTCATTAACAGCAGTAGCATCGTTATAACAATCAACCATTACAAAGTTGATGGCATCACTTTTACTATTTGCTTGAGCATACCCAGACCTATCGAAGATGGGGAAATAACTGTATTGATCTTCGCAGGCTTCAAATGTTGCAGGATAAACAATCACTTTTAAAGTGCCAGGCAACGCAAAATCAAGTAATTGATTTCCGGTGAAAATATAATCTGCAGCAGCATCACCAATCGCCCATTTATCTGTTGCTTCATCGTATTTGTACCCAATCGCTTCCAAATGTTTGGGAGTAATATTGGGGATTTTACTAAAGTCTGCAATAACCACTGGAACTTGGGTTCCACCAATATTGCTTACAGGGAACGTTTTTCTTCTGCTGTAATGAAAAGGATCATAAGGCACTTTGGAAATGCCAGGAACAAGCCCATGAGTAACACCTTCACGATTTTCAATACTGTATCTTTTAATCAAATCTTTACAAACTGGAATTTCTAACTCTGGGTCTTCGGTTAAACTAACCCTAACGGTATCACCAATTCCATCTTCTAATAAAGTACCAATACCAGCAGCACTTTTAACCCTTCCATCTTCTCCATCACCTGCTTCTGTAACCCCTAAATGCAATGGGTAGCATTCTCCAAACTCTGCCTCCATTTGCTGAATCAATAAGCGATAAGCCTGCACCATCACTTGAGGATTACTGGCTTTCATACTTAAAATAATATTATGGTAATCTTCTGAACGTGCAATTCGCAAAAACTCCATGGCACTTTCTACCATACCAATGGGCGTATCACCATATCTACTCATGATTCGATCACTCAACGACCCATGATTTGTACCAATACGCATGGCTGTACCGTGCTCTTTACAAATCAACACCAACGGTGTAAAGCGTTCCCTAATACGTTCAATTTCTTCTAAGTATTCTGCATCTGTATAATCAATTTGTTCAAACTTTTTTTTGTCAACATAGTTACCCGGATTCACCCTAACTTTCTCTACTATTCTTGCTGCAATTTCTGCAGCATTTGGGGTAAAATGAATATCCGCTACTAATGGAGTAGTGTAGCCGCGTTTACGCAACTCGTCTTTTATATTTTGGAGATTTTCTGCCTCTTTTTTGGAGGGGGCTGTAATTCTTACTAATTCGGCACCCGCTTCTATACAACGAATGCTTTGTTCCACTGTAGCCATGGTATCCATGGTATCAGTAGTGGTCATGGTTTGCACCCTTATTGGATGACCATTGCCCAACAGCAAATCACCAATTTTTACTTCACGCGTTTTTAGTCTACTAAGTTGTGTTAAAGAGTTACAGTATAGTTGCATAAAGTACTTTATGGGGATTATCTTTTTCCTTCAAAGAATCCTTGGTTGCTTAATATTTTTTTGAGTAAAGATATTCTTGCATCAACCAGAGGAATATTAGCAGGAGCTTCCATATTTAATACAAAGAAATAGGGATGTTTGTTCTCCTCAATCCAACCAACCACCCATCCCAGTTGTTCTCCTTTTTCATTAAAAGTTAAGCCTGTTTTATAGCTCAATTGATAATTGGCATTGGATTCTCTTAACATCATACGCTTCACAATCTCATGTGTTCTTTTTTGAAAAGGGAGTTGATTAAAAAACAAGCGCTTCATAATACCCAACTGTTCATCAGGGGTTAACTTGATGGTATTATTTAACCAAAAGCTGTCGATTGACTTGCCAATGGTATGATTGCCATATTTTAAACTGTCTAACCAAAATTGCATGGTATCTTTCCCAATTCTTCTTGCTACTTCTTGATAATAAGGAACTATAGAATTCTTAAATGCTGTCTCCATGGTTACCGCAGAATCCAACTGTATGGCCATTTTTTCATCAGAAACCACACCGGTTTCTAATGCAATTAATGAGTGTACTACTTTAAAAGTAGAAGCAGGAGAATAGGCTGAGTCTTTGTACCTATTTAAATTATAAATAGTAAAATCGCCAGTGCCATTATCAAATAAAGCAAAAGTTCCTTTTACACCTGCAGAATCAAAGTATTTGCCTATTTCTTCATTCACCTGCACATTGTTGGGAGAGCAAGCCGCAAAAAATAATCCAATACTAAATGCCAATAATAATTTTCTCATATTTTTCTTATTTAATCACCCCCAATTCCTTACCCACTTTAGTAAAAGCAGCAATGGCTTTGTCTAAATGCTCCTGTTCATGAGCAGCGCTTAATTGCACTCTAATTCTAGCCAACCCTTTTGCAACCACAGGATAAAAGAATCCAATTACATAAACACCTTCATCCAATAATTTAGCTGCAAAATTTTGTGCAATCACCGCATCGTATAACATAATGGGAACAATGGGATGATCACCTGGTTTGATATCAAAACCCGCTTCGGTCATTTTTGTTCTAAAATAATTGGTATTGTATTCTAGTTGATCTCTTAAAGTAGTAGCAGAAGTAAGCATATCTAATACTGCTATAGATGCCCCTACAATACTTGGTGCAACTGTATTGGAAAAAAGATAAGGACGGCTTCTCTGACGCAACATTTCAATAATCTCTTTTCGGCCAGAAGTAAATCCACCACTTGCGCCACCCAGTGCTTTACCTAAAGTGCCGGTGATGATATCAATCCTTCCCATTACTCCACGGTATTCATGGGTGCCTCTTCCCGTTTTTCCTAAAAATCCAGAAGAATGACATTCGTCTATCATTACAATGGCATCGTATTGATCGGCTAAATCACAAATTTTATCTAATTGAGCAATAGTACCATCCATGCTAAAAGAACCATCTGTTACGATGATTCTGCTTCTGCAATTGGCCGACTCTTTCAGTTTGGCTTCCAAGTCTGCCATATTATTGTGTTCATAGCGAAAGCGTTGAGCCTTACATAAACGAACCCCATCAATAATGGAAGCATGGTTTAAAGCATCACTAATGATGGCGTCTTCTTCACCAAACAAAGGTTCAAATACACCCCCATTCGCATCAAATGCAGCTGCATACAAAATGGTATCTTCTGTTCCCAGAAAATCAGCCAGCTTTTTTTCTAATTCTTTATGAATGTCTTGGGTACCACAAATAAAGCGCACACTGCTCATCCCATACCCATGGGTATCAATAGCTTGATGTGCAGCTTTAATTACATCTGGATGAGAAGAGAGTCCCAAATAATTGTTGGCACAAAAGTTCAATACTTTTTTGCCATTCACTACAATTTCAGGCCCTTGCTCACTGGTGATGACCCTTTCTTTTTTGAATAAACCAGCCGATTCAATTTCAGCCAATTCACTGGCAATTCTTGCAACAAATTTTTCGTTCATATTCCATTCATTAGAATGGCAAATGTACTAAAGTTCGGCCGAAAGCATTATTCAACCCCCAATAACTCTACTTCAAAAATAAGTAGGGAACCAGGTGCTATTTTATCGCCTTTTTGTTGATCTCCGTAAGCCAAATCAGCAGGAACATAAAACTTCCACTTGCTTCCAACAGTCATTAACTGTAGCCCTTCCTGCCAACCTAAAATCACATTCCCTAAAGGGAAGGTAACCGGCTCTCCTCTATCAACAGAGCTGTCGAATATTTCACCGCTAATTACGGTACCATGATAATGGCATTTTACTTTATTGGTCAATTTAGGTTTAACCGTATCAGTACCATTTTTGATAATTTCGTATTGTAAACCACTAGGCAAAGTTACCACACCTGGCTTCTTAGCCATTTTAGCCTGAAATGCTTTACCCGCTTCTCTAGCAACTGTAGATTTCTCTGCACTTAGTTTTTGCTGATAATTCCCGATGCATAAATCTAATAACTCATCTGCAATCACCGATTTTTTACCTGTGAACCCATCAGTAATCCCTTTTTGAAACATTGCCGCAACCAAAGGATCCAATCCTTGAGATTTTAAGTTTTGGGCTATTCGAATACCCAAAGCATAACTGGCGCTATCGGCAGAAGACTTGAACATGGCAGTAGGTGCTGCAGTTTTAGCAAGAGGTTTTGAAACTGTTTTAGCGCTGCTAGCTGTTTTAGCTGGAGCTTTTGCAGATGGTTGTGCCTGTGCTTGCGTAAATGTTACAAAAGCACCTAAAACGAATAAACTGAGTATTTTTTTCATTTGATATTTTATAAAGTAGTTGCAAATTAAGTCAAAAGTAATTGAAAGGCTGTTGTTGCTTTGCTAAATTGGAAACGAGTTAATACTTGATTCATCATCGCATTAATTTCTTCATTGCAAAGATTGCCCATACTGCCTTCATGGGTATGATTCAGGGATGTAGAATAAGTAAACTCCCCTTTTTCTATGGCATTCCCAACTTGTTGATACGCATCTCTAAATGGAACTCCTTGTAAAACCAATTTATTGACCTCTTCTACACTAAACATATATTGGAACTTGGGATCATCCGCAATAGAAGGATTTACTTGAATATGACTAAACATCAATAGCATCATTTCGATACAATTGTTTAATTCAGTAAAAGCAGGAAATAAATGTTCTTTTAATAATTGCAAATCACGTTGGTATCCAGACGGAAGGTTGGCAGTCATTAAACTAATTTCATTCGGCAATGCTTTGATTCTATTGCAATAAGACCTTGTTAATTCAAATACATCCGGATTTTTTTTATGTGGCATGATACTAGAACCCGTTGTTAATTCTGGAGGGAAACCAATGAACGAAAAATTTTGATTCAAGTACAAACAAGCATCCATGCTCATTCTAGCCAAAGTATCTGCAATATTAGCCAATGCAGTAGCTACAATTCTTTCTGTTTTACCTCTTCCCATTTGAGCATACACTACATTGTAATTGAGCTGATCAAAGCCCAATAACTCAGTAGTCATTTTTCGATTGATCGGGAAGGAAGACCCATATCCAGCAGCAGAACCCAATGGATTTTTATTAACAATTGAATAAGCCGATTCAAGCATGATTAAATCATCCACTAAGCTTTCTGCATAAGCGCCAAACCAAAGCCCAAAAGAGGAAGGCATGGCCAATTGCAAATGGGTATAACCAGGCAAAATACAATCTTTGTATTCTTCACTTTTTTGTTGCAGTAGCTGAAATAAATGATGGGTAGATTCAGCGATTGTTTTAATTTCTGCCCTTAGATATAATTTAATGTCTACTAAAACCTGATCATTCCTACTTCGGGCACTATGAATTTTCTTACCCATATCTCCCAGCTTTTGAGTAAGCATTAATTCTACATAAGAATGAATATCTTCTACTCCTTCAGGAATTACAAAACCAGGTTGATTCACCAATTGATAAATCAATTGTAATTCTTTAACCAATGCAATGGAATCTTTTTGAGTTAATAAACCAATGCTCGTCAACATTTTCACATGTGCAATGGAACCCAATACATCATAAGGGGCTAATAGTGTATCGAAGTCTTTGTCTTTCCCAACCGTAAATTTTTCTACGGCTTGGGTGGTGTTGGTATTGCTCTTGCTCCAAAGTTTCATAATACCCCTTTTAATAAGTTGATATAATATTCAATCCCTTTTTCAATTTCTAATAAATAAATAAATTCATCCGCTGTATGACTTCTAGCACTATCTCCTGGACCTACTTTAAGTGCAGGGAATGGCATCAAAGCTTTGTCACTGGTTGTTGGGCTTCCATAACAAACACTCCCTAAAGCTTCCCCAGCTTTTACAATGGGATGATTGTTGCTGATTAAAGTTGATTTGATTCGAGTGCTTCTTGGTAAAATATCTGCGTTTAAATTGGCTTTTAAGGTTCTCAGAATTTCTTCGAATTGGTACAGTTCATTTACTCGAATATCAATTAAGTATTCTGCAGAAGCAGGCACCATATTGTGCTGTTTATTTTCGGTATTAAAAGAAGTAACCGTCATTTTAACTGGCCCTAATAAATTACTCACTTTATCGAAATGATATTGCCGAATCCATTCAATATCTTTTACCGCTTTGTACAACGCGTTCTCCCCTTCGTTTCTAGCCGCATGGCCTGCAATTCCAGTTACTATTGCATCTACTACCATTAGACCTCTTTCAGCAATAGCCAAGTCTAATAAAGTGGGTTCTCCTACAATTGCAAAATCAATAGTTGGTAATTGGGGGATCAAAGCCTCCACCCCATTTTTGCCTGATATTTCTTCTTCAGCAGTTGCGGCTATAATCAAATTATAGCTCAAATCAGGTTTGTTATAATAATAAACAAAGCAAGCCAATAAGGAAACCAAGCAACCACCCGCATCATTACTTCCTAAACCGTATAATTTTTCATTGGTAACAATGGGATCAAACGGATTCAACTGATAACCAGAATTCGGCTTAACCGTATCATGGTGCGAATTCAATAAAATAGTAGGCTTATAAATATCAAAATAAAGATTAGTAGCCCAAATATTATTTTCTACTCTATTATATGGGATTTGTTTTTTATCGAAAAAATGGGCAATACAATCAGCTGTTTGATCTTCTTCTTTACTAAAAGAGGGAATAGTAATCAGTTGTTTTAATAAGTCAACTGCTTCTTTATACAATAGTTTTATTTCATCCATGTTGAATGGTTGTACCTGCTTTACCAATTATTAATTCATCTAAATCTGCTGCGTTTCCAATAATTACTTTAGAAACACCCTGTTCAATAGCAACAAATGCATTGTCTAATTTAGGAATCATTCCAGCAAATATTTGTTGATTCGCTTTAAGCGTTTGATAATAATTAGGATGAATTACCCGAATAACTGAATCTTGATCATTAATATCTAACAAAACGCCTTTTTTCTCAAAAGAGTAAACCAGTATCGTCTCATAAAAAGAACTCATTGCTGTTGCTATGGATTGTGCAATGGTATCTGCGTTGGTATTCAATAATTGACCATTCCCATCATGTGTTATAGGAGATACTACTGGAACTAAAGCCTGCTGAATAAGTCCATGAAAAAAAACAGTATTTACTTGATTAATATCACCCACAAATCCATAGTCAGTTGCTTCTGCTGTTTTGCTTATGCGCTTATGTGCAAGAATTGAATTGGCATCTGCCCCAGTTAAACCAATGGCATTAGCGTTATATTGTTGTAATTGAGCTACTATATTCTTATTGATATATCCAGCATAAACCATGGTAACTACTTTCAAGGTTTCTGCATCGGTAATTCGTCTTCCGTCTACCATTTGTTGCTCAATGCCCATTGTGGCGGCCAATCTTGTTGCCAACTTGCCACCTCCATGTACCAATATTTTAGCCTGCTTTATTGCAGCAAAATTTTTCAGGAATTTTTGTAATGAATAATCATCGTCCACAATATTTCCCCCAATTTTTACAATAACCAGCTGTTTCATGTTATTGATTTAAGGTATTTAAAATTTTGGCAAGTACTGCTTGAGCAGCCCAAACACGATTACCAGCTTGCTGTGTAACCAAACTATTTGGCCCATCTAAAATTTCATCACTCAATTCAATATTTCTTCTAACAGGCAAACAATGCATTACTTTAGCCTGGTTAGTGAGTGCTAATTTATCATTAGTCAACATCCAGTTCTGGTCTGTATTTAATTGCTGACCATAATGTTCATAACTACTCCAATTTTTTACATAAACAAAATCAGCTTCTTTTAATGCTTCGTTTTGATCATGAACAATGGTTGCACCATTGGTAAATTGTTGAGACAATTCATACCCTTCAGGATGGGTAATTACAAAATTGGCGCCACCCCATGCATTCACCCACTGTGAAAAGCTATTGGCAACACATTGTGGCAATGGCTTGATATGAGGTGCCCAGGTTAATACCACTTTAGGTGTTCGCTTAGACGCAAAAGAATTTTGTATTGACTCTTGAATCGTAATAATATCAGTTAAAGATTGTAAGGGATGTAATGTTGCACTCTCTAAACTAACTACGGGTACCCCAGCAAAACGAATAAATTGTTTAATAAACATTTCACTATAATCTTCCTCCTTGTTTTTAAGAGTTGGAAATGTTCTAATGGCCAATATGTCAAAATACTGGCCTAATACTGGAGCGGCGTCTTTTATATGTTCTACTGTTGTGCCATTCATAACAGCTCCTTCTTGAAATTCTAAAGCCCAACCTTCTTTGTCTACATTAAACACTATCGCTTCCATACCTAAATTAGCTGCAGCAACCTGTGTACTCAATCTGGTTCTTAAACTGGGGTTTAAAAAAAGCAGCCCTATTCTTTTGCCTTTGCCTAACTCGGCATCTAGCAAAGGATTCAATTTATATTGCAAGCCTTTATTAACAAGTTGCTGAATATTGGTAACATCAGTAGCAGAGATAAAGTGGTTCATATTTATTCAGCATTGGTTTTTATTTCGAGAATGGCTTCTTTTAATGCTTCTAAAAATTCATCTGCTTGTTTTCTAGAAAGCGCTAATGAAGGCAATAACCTAATTACATTGGGTTTTGCTTCACCAGTGAAAATATTGTATTGCTCGAGCAACAATTTCTTTAATCCCTTCAAATTTTCAGGCACATCAAATCCAATCATCAAGCCCCTACCGCGAACGTTTTCAATCCCTTCAATGGCTTTTAATTGATTCATTAAATACATGCCTCTTTGTTTGGCCATATTGATCAAATTCTCCTCCTCCATTACCTCTAATACAGCTAAAGCAGCAGCACATGCTAAATGATTTCCACCAAAAGTAGTGCCTAGCATACCATGTTTAGATTGAATATGTGGAGCAATTAAAATACCTCCTATAGGAAATCCATTACCCATACCCTTAGCCATTGAATAGATGTCGGCATTAACTTCAGCAATATCATGCGCAAAAAATTGGCCCGTCCTTCCATATCCACATTGTACACTATCCGCTATGTACACTGATCCATATTGATCACATAAACTTCTGACTAATTTCAAAAAAGAAATAGATGCAGGCACAATTCCACCTACACCCTGTATACCTTCAATAATTACTGCGGCAATTTCTGAACCATATGCTTTAAAACATGCATCTAGAGCAGCTTCATCATTAAAAGGTAGAAAAATAATATTATCCGTTTCATTTACCGGAGCAACTATAGCTTTGTTATCAGTAGCGGCTACAGCTAATGAAGTTCTACCATGAAAAGATTTTGTAAACGCAATTACTTTTTTTCTTCCAGTATGAAAAGAAGCAAGCTTAAGTGCATTCTCATTGGCTTCCGCTCCACTATTACATAAAAATAATTGGTAGTCGGTTTTTCCACTAATCAATCCCAATTTGTTGGCTAATGCTTGTTGTAATGGAATAATAATGGAGTTAGAATAAAAGGCAATTTTTTCTAATTGTGCTTCAATACTTTTTACCCAATGCGGATGTGTATGACCAATACTAATGACTGCGTGCCCACCATACATATCAAGGTACTGAACACCATTGTCATCCCACACATAAGAACCTTGAGCCCTATTAATGGTAATATTGTTTAACGGATATACATCAAATAATTTCATAACTAAAAATAACTGGCTTTCAATTTTAATCCGGCCTTTTCATTTAATCCAAATAATAAATTCATATTCTGAATAGCTTGACCACTTGCTCCTTTCAACAAATTGTCTATGGCACTATGAACAACCAACTTATTGCCTTGCTTTTCTAAATGTATTAGACACTTATTCGTATTCACTACCTGCTTTAGATTAATCATTTTATCGGATACAACGGTAAAAGCTGCACCAGCATAAAATGATTGGTATAACTGTTTTACTTCGTTGAATGGCAAGCCAATTTCAACTATAGAACTTATATAAATACCTCTTGTAAAATCTCCTCTCCATGGAACAAAATGTAATCCGTTTCCTTCTCCGCTAGCACTTAATGGATCACCTGCTTGCAATTGATTCAATGATTGGGTAATCTCTTTTACATGTTGGTGTGCCAATGTTTTATATGCTTCAATATTATTGGCTCTCCAACTAAAATGCGAAGTATTGCTTAAGCCTTGTCCGGCACCGGTAGAACCAGTTATACCCGTGGTATAAATATCTGCTAATACACCCGCTTTGGCCAATGGCAATAAACCCAATTGTATAGCTGTTGCAAAACAACCAGGATTGGCAATATTTTGCGCATTTACAATAGCAGCTTTATTTAATTCAGGCAAGCCATATACAAATGTTCGATCATTAAAAATGGCACTATCATTTAATCTAAAATCTTGTGAAAGATCAATTAATTTCACAGATGACGCAATGGTATTTTCTTTTAAGAATTCAGCAGCATCACCGTGACCCATACACAAAAACAACACATCAATATCATTGCTTAGCTCAGCAGTAAAAAGCAGTTCAGTTTCACCTAATAAATCTGCATGAACTTTATACAATGCATTACCTGCATTGCTTGTGCTATGCACAAATCGAATATTCGCATCTGGGTGATTTAGCAAAAGCCTTATCAACTCTCCTCCAGTATAACCAGCACCACCCACTATTCCAACTTTAATCATTGGAGGCATTTTTAATATTGTGAAAAATAGCAGTTTGGTTACCAAATATTTTAGAGAATCCTCTTACATCATTACCAGTCCAACCATTATTCATCTCCCCATATTTCCCAAACTTGCTGCTCATTAAATCGAACTCAGATTCAATACCAATGATTTGGAATCGGTAAGGCAGTAATTGAACATAAACAGAACCTGTTACATGCTCTTGTGTATCTTCTAAAAATGCTTCTATATTTCTCATAACTGGATCCATCATTTGACCTTCATGTAACCAGTTACCATAAAACTGCGCCAACTGATCCTTCCAATTGAGTTGCCATTTGGTTAATACATGTTTTTCTAATGCATGATGTGCTTTAATAATCACCATTGGAGCAGCTGCCTCAAATCCAACCCTTCCTTTAATTCCAATAATGGTGTCTCCAACATGAATATCTCTTCCTATTCCATAAGGTGCAGCCAAAGACTGTATATATTGAATGGCATGAGATGGATGGGTGAAGTGTTGGTTATTAACCCATGTAATTGCACCCTTTTCAAAATGAATCTTTATTTCTTCTTCATCTGTTTTGGTGACTTGAGTTGGCCATGCAGATTCAGGTAATAAACCTTTTGAATGCAAGGTTTCTTTTCCTCCAACACTGGTACCCCAAAGTCCTTTATTAATAGAATAAGCTGCTTTTTCAAAATTCATTTGAACCCCTTTTGCTTTCAGGTATTCAATCTCTGCTTCCCTGCTTAATTGTAAATCGCGAATCGGTGTAATAATTTCAATACCAGGTATCATGATATTAAAAATCATATCAAATCTTACCTGATCATTACCTGCGCCTGTACTACCATGAGCTACAGCCACTGCATTCATTTTTTTTGCATGTTCTGCAATATGCATAGCTTGACTTAATCGCTCTGCGCTTACACTAAGTGGATAAGTGTTGTTCTTTAGCACATTCCCATAAATCAAGTATTTTACAATACTATCATAATAACTTTTTACAGCATTAATGGTGGTATGAGTTTTAACCCCTAGTGCATAAGCATGTTTCTCAATTTGCACCAATTCATCTTCATTAAAGCCGCCGGTGTTTACTATAACACTATGCACTTCAAATCCTTTTTCCTGAGACAAATAAATGGCGCAATAAGTGGTGTCTAATCCTCCACTAAAACCCAGAACCAGTTTTTTCGATTGCATGATTGCAGCATTTAAAATTGAACAAAATAATTTTTAGATGTCTTTTTCCTGAACCACTTCAATAATTTACTCTGCTTCACTTTCATGAAACGTTCGTATAACTTTGAGTTTTGTTTAAAATCGGCAATAGTTTCAGCGGGTTCATAATGATCTGCAGGATCGTATAACATTGCAGTACACATACAATTTTTTCGATCCTTGCTCATTAAAATATCATAGTTAACACAGCTCTTACAGCCAGCCCAAAATTCTTCATCGTCTGTTAGTTCACTATAAGTAACAGGCTCGTACCCCAATTCACTATTAATTTTCATGACGGCCAAACCAGTGGTTAATCCAAAAATTTTGGCAGAAGGATATTTTTGTCTAGATAAATTGAAAATAGTCTGTTTAATTTGTTTGGCTACCCCACTTTTTCTATATAAAGGAGAAACAATTAATCCGCTATTGGCTACAAACTGTTCATGCCCCCAAACTTCTATATAACAAAAACCTACCCAATTACCATTGGGCTCTAAAGCAATCACTGCTTTTCCTTCGCGCATTTTATTGGCAACATACTCAGGGCTTCTTTTGGCAATACCCGTACCTCGTGCTTTTGCAGAAGCTTCCATTTCATCTGTAATGGTAGTTGCATAATGAACATCATTAGCAGTTGCTACACGAACAATAATTGACTGTTCCAACGTATTTGTATAATTATAAAGAGTAAAAAGATAGCGTAAAGCCCTAACCAATTTTTCGGAGAAATTTTCACTGATAGGGGCAAGTGCCAGTTGCTCGTCCTATCAGAAACCACGTCGCGGCCTCGGTAATACGATGAATGGTATCAACAACTGTTCCGTTAAATACGAACAGTTGTTAGCGTGTAAATTGAATGTAATGCTTGCTACCATTGTTTCAAATGAAATGCAAATTTACAATTCTTTGAAATACAAAGGGCAATTAAACTAAAATTCCAGATTACTTAACATTTACTGTCTAAAATTCCGCATCATTTGCATTCCTTGGCCTGGAGCTCCCCTAAACATTTGCATGGGTCCTCTTTGTTGGTTGGCAGGAGGAGCACCAAAACTTCTCAGGTTATAGGTAAAGCTGATCATGAAGTATCTTTTCAATACAACCGTTGAAACGTCTTGTATAGTATTACCAGTAACATTTCTAGTTAAACTCTGGTTTTGGTTAAGCAAGTCAAATACATAGAATTTGAGTTCCCCATCTTTTTTCTTGAATAATTGCTTGGCAATGCTTGCACTCCACAATGGTATATTGGTATTAAAGCCTTCTGCCCTTCCGGTATTTTTAATATACCTGAAATCAGTTGAAAACACCCAGCCAGATTTTGTATAAATGGTTGGTTCTGCAACAAAAGTTTGGGTGAAAAAATCACCGTTTTGCTGAGGCTGTAAAGTATATCGCGCAAAACTAAAACTAGAATTAGACGAGAAGTTCATGTCGAAGCCCTCTTTGATATTGGTTGTCCAGGATGCATTAAATCCAGCAGTGGTGTTTCGAGTATAATTGCTCAAGTTATTCACTAGGGTTTGACTTTGACTATTGCTTAGATTAACACCTAAATTGATATTGCTCTTTGGTTTCTTTAAAGGGAATCCATAATTTAAAAATCCATTGATATTATAAGTTCCACTTAAATTAACAGGTCTGGTAAACTGTGCACCATTGGGCAAGTAAGTAGTTGAATTTTGAATATCGTTTGCGGTAAAGTTTGCATTGATAGTTGCAAAAAATAATTTTTGAGAAACAACATCAAATGAATTGAATAATATGCGGAAAGTGTGAATGAATTGTTGCTTCAAATTTGGATTACCCGTTGTAATGTTCAAAGGATTTGAATTGTCAACTACAGGCTGCAACTGTTGCGCAGTAGGTTGACCCGTTCTTCCATTATAAAAGATTCTTAAATTCTTCGTTCTAGAGAAGTCGTAACGAAAATTCATGGTAGGAAAGAAATTGACAAAGTTCTGTGTAATAGAACTGTCTTTACTTAAGTTTTTACTAATTAAGTCTCCGGTTTGAATTCCTGAACCTATACTGAAATTATATTTTGCATTCTGCAAACGATAATTCAATGTTACTCTATTTGAATTAAATGTATTTTCAAAAACGTTGGTCAAATTAGGAACTACAATATCATATTGACCATTTGCTTTATTATAGGCAAATGTTTGCGTTCCTGAATTATTTACGTTTGAATTGTAGTTGTAGTTAAATTCGAGAATTTGGTTTTTACCAATAGGTTCTGTATAGGAAAAAGTAGCATTCATGGTTTTGCTATCTCTATTGGTTATACCTACTTGGTTGATGGTATCTGCATAGGGAGTAGTAGTATTAAAAAAGTTATTGATAGAATAGTTAGAAGTTGTTCCATCATTAACAGTTTGGCCCGGATTAAATGCAATTGAATAAGTTCTTCCTTTCTTTTTAAAACGATGTCTAAATGTTGCTTCCAAACTAGCATTGTATCCACTATTGTTTCTATCAGTAGATGCAATAGAATTATTTAAATTTTTACTGGTACCCCTTGTAGAAAAAGTAGTTACATCTGTAGCGGATGATGTTTCTTGAAAACTAATATTTGGTCTTATAATTAAAGAGTTAGAAGAATCAAACTGGTGCTCAATATTGAAATTAATCCGATGGTTCTGATTTTTTGTAACAGAATTATTTAGTTGAGAATTAAAGATGGAAGAATCAGGATTTCCTGGAATTAAATTTTGGGTATAGCTATTTTGTTCACGAACTGTTTGCATATCGTTAAAGAAATAACTACCAGATACTTCTGTTTTTTTACCCCAAATATCCTTATAGTTTAAACCAGCAGCTAAAGTTCTAATAATACCTCCACTATTATTAGTGGCACCCCCTGCACCACCTCTACCGCCCCCAGCAATTACGATGGTTCTTCCGCCTCCACCACCTCCGCCAGCGCCAAATAAATCTTGTGCACCAAAATTTTGTTTGTTTACATTATTGGCCTGGCCAGTAAATGTAAGTTGACGATCACCATTAAAATAACTAAGGTTTACACTATTATCATAACGTCCCTCTTCTGAATCTGATCCTCCTCCCAATACTGCTCTACCAAAATATCCCTTACGCTTATCTTTTTTTGTGGTGATATTGATGGTCTTTATTCTATTTCCATCATCAAAACCAGTAAAAGCACTTTGGTCATTTAAGGCATCAAAAACTTGAATTTTATCAATCATATCAGGAGGCAAGTTCTTGGTGGCCAATTTTGGGTCATCGCCAAAAAATCTTTTACCATCCACCAACACTCTTTGTACATTTTCACCTTGTGCTTTAACGGTTCCATCTGCTTCAACCTGAACACCAGGCAATTTTTTTAATAAATCTTCTAAAACAGCATTAGGCTTAGTTTTAAAACTTGAAGCATTAAATTGAACAGTATCTTTTTTTATAGAAATGGGAGATTGTGTAACAGTAACCTCCCCCAAATCATTCGCAGCCAATCGTAAATAAATGGTTCCCAAATCTACCGATGCATTGGATTTGGAAAAGTTTATCTTTTTAGAGTAAGCTTCATATCCTTGAAATTTGATCATGACAATCATTTCGCCAAAGGAAATTTTTTCTACTACAAAACTCCCGTCTGCTTTGGCTAATCCAAATACGTCCAAAGTGGAATCTTTGGCCTCTAAAACGGTAATAGAAGCATCTTTAAGTGCCTGCTTTCCCACACTGTCAACCAACTTGCCCTTTAAGGTAGCTGTACTTTGTGCCATTAAAGCAACACTAGAGAAAATACTCAAGACCAGTAATAGTAAACGCATAAATAAATTTTTGAAAGCCCAAAGCTAAAATGGAATCAAGGAAAACACTTGATTAATAATTTTAATGGCAAGCTATCATGATAATGGGAAACAATAAGTATCAAATCGGTGAAAGCCTTAACTGAATAGGTACTCCACGTCTTCTTTAGTTAAAGTCTTTATAAAGCCTTCATCATCTGTAATTACTTCTCTAGCAAGATTTCTTTTCCGTTCTTGCAGTTTAAGAATCTTATCTTCTACCGTATCGGTACAAATCATACGATAAGCGAATATATTTTTGGTTTGACCAATTCTATGCGTGCGATCAATAGCCTGTTGTTCAACTGCAGGATTCCACCATGGATCTACAATGTACACATAATCTGCAGCAGTAAGGTTAAGACCAACTCCTCCTGCTTTGAGTGAAATCAAAAATACCCTACAATTATCGTCGTTTTGAAAACGTTGAATGGCACGTTCTCTTTCTGCTACTGTACTACTACCATCAAAATATTCATAATCAACTCCTAATTCTTTCATTTTCTCTTTAATCAATGCAAGCATTCCCAAAAACTGAGAAAAAACCAAGGCCTTATGATTACTGATATTCTCGGTGATTTCTCTGCCCAATTCTTCTAACTTAACAGAAACATTTGGATAACGCTCTTCCTCTTTTACAATAGCAGGGCTATCACAAATTTGGCGAAGTTTCATTAATCCTTGCAAAATGGTTAACTGAGATTTTTGTATTCCTTGATTTTCTACAACCCCTAAAATCTTATCACGGTAATCATTTCTGTAGGCTTCATAAATTTTTCTTTGCTCTTGACCCATTTCGCAAAAGAGAACCATTTCCTGTTTTTCTGGAAGATCTTTAGCAACTTGCTCTTTGGTTCTTCTAAGAATGAACGGGTATAACAGTTTTCGTAAATGATCTTTTTGTTCCTTTTCTCCAAATTTGTCAATAGGTATGGAAAATTCTTGTTTAAAGAATTCCATACTACCAAGCATCCCAGGATTTAAGAAATTCATTTGGGCATATATATCAAAAGTATTGTTCTGCAATGGAGTTCCACTTAAACACAATCTACTCTTTGCTTTAAGCAAGGAGGCAGCTTTGGTTACCTTGCTTCCTGGGTTTTTAATTGCCTGACTTTCATCTAAAATAACATAGTCAAAGGAAACTTCTAAAAATTGCTTGATATCACTTCGTAAAGTGCCATAGGTAGTTATAATTACATCAAAAGCTTTATTGCTAATGCCATCCTTTAACCTCGCACCACCATGATGTATATAAAAACTAATATCAGGAGTGAATTTTTTTATCTCATTCTGCCAGTTAAACATCAAAGTAGTAGGACATACCACTAAAGCTTTCAAGCTTCCATTTTCTGTTTTAAGATGATGCAAAAAGCATAGCGCTTGAATGGTTTTACCCAAGCCCATATCATCGGCTAAGATTCCACCCCACTGAACTTCTCGCAAATAATTCAGCCATTGAAATCCACTTTCTTGATACGGTCTAAGTACAGATTGTAAATGCGCAGGTGCAGGAACCGGCTTAATTTCATGATTGTCTTTTAGTCGCTCATATTTCTCTTCTAACTGAAAAAACAATTCTTCTTCATCTCTTTGCAAATACAATTCCTCAATTACACTAAAATGGTATTTGCTGAGTTTCATATTACCCGCTTTACCTTCACCCACCCTAAATAGTAAAGAATACTTCTTCACCCATTCTTCAGGTAAAATACCCAGTGTACCATCTGTTAATTGAACGAATTGTTGCTTATTGGCCAATGCCTTTTTAACATCATCAACAGTTACTTTTTGTTCACCAAATTGAATTTCAATTTTAGCATCAAACCAATCGGTATTACTACTAATAAATATTTTAGTAGATGGTTTTGCTGTATTAAATCGGAAGTTTTTCAAGGCCTCAAATCCAAAAACAGGAATATTCATTTCTTTTACAGCATCAATGAATAAGAAGAACCAATTGTTCTTCAATACGTCTTTCCCTTTTAAAGCAAGTATATTAGAGTCTACAGGACGAACAAAACCAGAATGAAGCGATTCAATTCGAGCAAGTAATTCTTGCTCAGCAGCAATGTTTCTATGTATAACCAGCAATCTATCTGCTATAGGAAAAAATATTTTTTCTTTATCCGTGTGTTGAACATCATAACCTTTATAATTAAAAACTGGTTGAAAAAATAGGTACTCGCCTTTTTCTTTCAAAAGAATTTTTAGTTCAGGCTTAACATCTTTTACTTCTTCCTTTTTAACATTGGCAAAATGAACAGGATAATTCTTAGAAATAGGTAAAATAAAACTAGTCAATTGTTGAGACCAATCTTGTTCTGCAATAGTCAATTTACCGGATGGCAAAAATTGCTCTACCAATAATATGTCTTCAGGCTTTTTCCAAATATAAAAGTTGGCCCCATGTTGAAAAAACATTGGAGACTCACATTCATTATTGCTTATTGCAATTAATGTTGATGGTAGTTGTACATTACAAGTTACCTCATACTGTTGGTTATTATAATTGATACTGAATTCTGGTTGAATAAAATGGTCAGACAAAACCGCTTCATGCAAATTCTCCGTCACAAATCTTTTACCTGATGGCAAATAAAACACAAAAGGAGAACCCGCAAATTCAGTAAATAATTTCTTTAATTTCGGATGCAGGTATTCATTAATCAAATGCTTTGTTTCTTCGGGCAATTCATCGGTATGCTGTTGAATAATATTCTCCCAAATACCACTAAAAGGAGAATTGCGATTCAAGTACCTATTCACTTCTGCAGACATTAGTTTACGCAACTGCTGCAATACCATTTTATCATCTTCAGAAAAAACAGCTGTATTCACAAATTTAGTGAGATCTATTTTTACTGTCTTGCTGATGAATTTGGTTAATTCCTCATTGGCCTCACCTTGAACTGCTTCAATTTGCACATTGGGATATTGTGTAGGAAAAGAAGTAATAACCAACCCAATTTTTAAAGAAGCTTCTTGAACAGATTCTGTTTCAACTTCAAATGCAGGTTGCATTTCAAGCGGTCTAGGCTTTGTTTCAACGCCAGCTGCTACAGAAACTCTTTTTATGCTACTATCTAAAACCCGTAAAAAAGGTTTCCCATCAGTATAAGTAAATTCAAATTTACCCTTGATATCATCATCTAAAGAATATCCATAAAGCGCTAATAATTTATTCTTTTCTTTGTCCCAATTTCTAATGCTATCAAAATAAGCAGCACCATGATTCTTGAATAATTGTAAAAAAACAATTCCTTTATGAACACAAAGCGGATGTTCAGTTTCACTGTTACAAGTGCAACTGGTATCAAAATTTCTTTCCTCGTTTTTTTGTAGTACTACTTTATGGTGTTCGTTGTCATAATCCAACTCTGCCACCACTCGTTCATTTTTAGCTTCTAAAATAGTAGCTTTATTGGCTCTTAAATATTCCTCCCCTTTTTCGAAAGACTCCGTAGATGTTAGCATACGGATTAATTTAAGATCCAATAATTTTATTTTAACTGTTGTATGTTTTTGATCATAAATGGTTTCTTTATCACCCAACAAGTTTTTGTCTAACATATCTTGTAAGTGAAATAAAGCACCTGCTTTATGTCTGCACACTTCAGCCAAGTTATACGGGCAAGAACATCTTAGGGATATGGTTTTAGGATCTTTAAACTGATTAATATGTACTTTATAAAAAGTACTATAGCCATCGTCTTTTACCCTGAAAATGATATTGCCCATCAGGTCATCGTACTCAATCAGTTCAACATTACCCAATGCATGAATTTTCTTACCCCTACGGATCACTTCTTCCGTACCAAAATTGTAAATATGTTTAATTAAATAAGGTAGTGCCATTGCTTTGCATCAGCCAAAAAAGGCCAATTTGCAAAAGTAAAGGAAAGGAAATTTAAAATGGATTAATAAACCGTAAAATGTGAATGAAATGTTTGTTATTCACCAGAAACCTTCACAATTAGGTCGCCATTCTTATAAAAAGGCAAAATATTAGCTAAATCAGGGGTTACACAGTATTCAAGGTCTTTTTCCAATCCATATTGCGCCAATCGATGCCAATGCGTAGTATTTCTTATAAATCCTTTTAAATCATTTTTATGTAACTGGTACATATTCTCTGCCATTAAACTACTATCGCAATGAATGGTAAAATAGGCTTTTACTCTTTCAATTACAGCACCAGCAAATAAAGTATCTTCTAAATTAAATTTGTCTTTCCATGCGGAGCAACCCAGAATTACATTCTTTTTTTGAGCAATCAAATGACTACATACCGCTGATAAATTAGGGAAGGATCCAGTTACTACTTCTGCAGCACCATTTTGCAATGCCATATGCAATAATTTAGTGCCATTAGTTGTTGTAAGCACTAAGGTTTTCCCTTCAATAAATTCACGAGGATATTCTGCTGGTGAGTTACCATGCGCTAAGCCAGGAATAATTTTTCCGTCTCTTTCCCCAGCAGTAATTCCACCAGTATTTTTACCAATTTGTATACACTTATCCACTGTATCAACAGGAATAACCCTGTTTGCACCATTATATAATGCTGTTGCAATGGTTGAAGTTGCTCTGAATACGTCTATGACAACAACAATACTGTTACTAATATCATATATATCCAATAAACGAGGAGATAGTACCGTATGTAAAACAGGTTTTGTGCTCATGGAGCGCAAATATAGTTCAAGATAATTCTACAGCAGGATCCCAGAATATTTTTTCAAAGTCAACCACCTGATCATCCACTACTTTAACTTTTTCTTTTGCCAATAATTCTTCCATCTTGGTTGGAGTGGCAAAATGCATTTTACCAGATAATAAGCCCTTTCTGTTAACTACTCTATGAGCAGGAATAGCTGGAATAGCATGAGCAGCATTCATTGCCCAACCTACCATTCTTGCACTCATTTTAGTTCCTAGAAAATGGGCAATAGCCCCGTAAGAAGTTACTCTTCCTTTCGGAATTAATTTAGCAACTTCAAATACTTGTTCGAAGAAGGATGGTTCTTTAGCACCACTGGGTAAAACACTTTTTAATTTTTCAACTGATTTCTTCATACAGTAAATGCAAGATAAAAAAAACTAAGCCGTGTTTGTTTTTTCTTCCAATAAAGCAGAACGCTTTGGCTCGGGAACACATTCATAGTCATAAGGGCAATGCCTACAACCATATCCACAACAATGCCCTTTATTCAGGTGATACTCGGCTGTAAAAACCATGTACCCTTTTTCGTCGTAATAAAAATCTTTACCCTCAATCAGTTCCCTGTTCACTTATCAATTGTTTTAAAATGTCATCCTTTTCTATAGGAAGGGGTTTGTCTACTTTAAAACAACAGTAATGAATTCTGTTGCTTCCAGCAATATCTAATCCCTCATAATGTGTTTTAATTTGCAATTCTGGCTTAACAGAATTAGCAGCATACACATTATCTGAGCTTTCTAACAAATCAAGTTGGAATAAGTTGATTACAGTTAAAGTAAATTGGTAAAGGTCAGGACTATCTGTTTTAAGGTGAACTAAGCCGCCGTTTTGCAAGATGGTTTGGTATAAGCGAAGAAACCTTGGATGGGTGAGCCTTTTCTTGAAACGGGAACCCCTTAACTGTGGATCAGGAAAAGTGATCCAGATTTCCGAAACCTCGCCTGGATTAAAATAATCGGTGATTTTATCAATATGCGAACGTACAAATGCCACATTATTTAACCCATCATCAATAGCTGTTTTGGCTCCTCGCCAAATTCGATTGCCTTTTATATCAATACCAATGAAATTTTGTGCGGGGAACATGCTGCCTAAACCAACCGCATATTCTCCTTTGCCACAGGCCAATTCAAGGGTAATTGGATGATCATTTTTGAAAAAATCAACCCATTTGCCCTTCATATCCTGAGGATACTCCAACACATTAGGAAAAGATTTAATTGCTTCGAATCGGATGAGTTTTTTTTGGCCCATAACCGCGAAGATAAAGGTTGGATTTAACATTTAAAACAAGCCCGAAATAGAAATGCCCCCTACCTTTGCATGGTGAAAAGACTTGGATTGATACTATTGTTCTGCGTATATGCTGCCGCCAGTTTTGGTGTAAGTATCAAGCAGTTCTATTGTTGCAATCAATTAAAGTCTACTTCTATCAGTTATGCAGCAGTTGAAGAGAGCAGTTGTGGAATGAAACACAAAATGAAAGATTGCTGCAAAACCAAAGTAAAATTTGTAAAATCACAGGATACTCATTTTGCAAAAACAGGTTTAACCAGTATGCCTTCGCTTGAATTGCATACGAATAATACTACTTTTTATCCAACCATTCAATTGGTCAATTACAAAGGGGCTATTGCAGTACCACAAAGCAATCCACCACCTTTACATACTCCAATACCGCTCTACCAATTTTATTGTAATTACAGAATCTGATACATTCTTCTTTAATTGAATACTACTCATTCAGAGCTAGTATTCATTGGCGTTTTTATACCGCATCTTCTTTTTCAATTATAAATTTAACCAACATGAAAAAAACAATCATGCTAGTATTAGCAGGTTTCTTAAGCCTTGCTACCTATGCACAGCAAACTGCACCTAAGCAAGACAGCACAAAAGCAACGCATTCTTGCCCAATGCATCCAGAAATTACTGGAACAGAAAAGGACAAATGCAGTAAATGTAAAATGTCTTTAACACCGGTAAAACAATACGTGTGCCCAATGCATGCAGATATTACCAGCACTAAAAAAGATGCAAAATGCAGCAAATGCGGTATGGCTTTAAAAGAAGCAAAGCCAGCGCATAGTAAGCACTAATCATTATTTCCTGGCACTTTAAATAGTGTCAGGAAATATTTAAAACAGAAGAAGATGAAAAAAAATATATTTTGGTTATTGGCATTGATACTAATAATAACCACTAATGATTTATCAGCACAAACAACAGACTCAACTGCTACTACTGTACAATTCAGGGTAGAAGGCGCTTGTGAAATGTGTAAAGAAAGAATAGAAGAAGCAGCTAAAGGAAAAGGAGTGCAAAAAGCAGATTGGGATATAGCGTCTAAAATGTTGACCCTACATTATTTTCCTTCCTTGGCGAATATCAATAAAATCAAAAATAGAATTGTAGAAGCAGGGCACGACTTATTAAACAAGAAAGCAAAAGACAATGTATACAATGAATTGCCAGAATGTTGTCATTATCGTGAACAAGATAAAAAAGCACACGAAGCAGAAAATATCAATACCGATGAAGTAAGAGGCATTGTATTAGAAGCAGATAAAAAAGGGCAATTCAATCCATTGTATCAAGCATCCATCAAATGGTTGAATACAGAAAGAGGTGTTTTGACTGATAGCCTAGGATATTTTAGTATTCCTATGACCACTAGTTCAAACCGATTAATCATTAGTTATATTGGTTACAAGTCAGACACATTTACTGTAGAAAATCCTTCTACCTTAAAAGTAATATTAGCAGACGACCAGCAATTACAAAATGTAACGGTAACCAACACGAGAAGATCTAGCTATATTAGTACCATTAGCCCCATTCGATCTGAGATCATGACGGCAAAAGAATTGCTGAAAGCAGCTTGTTGTAATTTGAGTGAAAGCTTTGAAACCAACCCATCAGTAGATGTATCGTATAATGATGCAGTAACCGGATCAAAGCAAATACAGCTATTGGGCCTAAGCGGTAACTATACTCAACTTACCGTAGAAAATTTACCTGGGCCAAGGGGATTAGCCACTCCGCTAGGACTAAACTCTATAGCAGGCCCATGGATTGAATCGATACAATTAACCAAAGGAGTAGGATCCGTTGCCAATGGATTTGAAAGCATTGCAGGACAAATTAATGTTGAATTGAAAAAGCCAGCAGTGGGTGAAAGACTCTTAGCCAATATTTATATTAATGAATTTGGAAAGACCGATTTAAACTTAAACCTACAAACCAAGTTGAGTGAAAAATGGTCGGCAGGATTACTATTGCACGATAATTTTTTAAACAATAGCAAGATTGATTTTAATAAAGACGGCTTCAGAGATTTACCTACCGGCAACCAGTTCAGCATGGTCAACAGGTACCAATACAACGACTCAAAAGGTTGGATGGCACAGATGGGAATTAAAGTAATGAAGGACAATAAAACAGGTGGACAAACCAGTTTTGATCCAAAACAACACCAGAACTCTAGCAGCATATATGGCTTGGGAATCAATACCAATCGTTATGAAGGATTTGCAAAAATTGGATATGTTTTTCCGCAAAAAGTGTACAAAAGCATCGGCTTACAAATCGCAGCTATTAATCATGACCAAGACTCTTATTTTGGCAAAACCATTTACAATGCCAATCAAAAAAGCTTTTACAGTAATTTGATTTACCAAAGCATCATTGGCAATACCAATCATAAGTTTAGAACAGGATTAAGTTTACAGCACGATAATTACAATGAATTATTTAATGCCACCAATTACAAAAGAACAGAAACAGTAGCGGGTGCGTTTTTTGAATACACGTATACTGCATCAGAAAAACTAAGCATGGTAGCGGGTATTAGAGGAGATCATAATAATTTATTTGGTGCTTTTCTAACACCAAGATTGCATATCAGGTACGAACCGTTCAAAGGAAGTATTTTTAGAATCAGTGCAGGAAGAGGTCAAAGAACCGCCAATATTTTTGCAGAGAATACAGGCATACTCGTAAGCGCAAGACAATTAAATATCATTGGTGCTACAACAGGTAAAGCCTACGGTCTCGATCCTGAAATAGCTTGGAATAGAGGAATGAGTTTTGATCAATCCTTTAGACTATTCAATAGAAAAGCCAGTTTAGCCATCGATTATTTTAGAAATGATTTTACCAATCAAGTAGTTACCGATTTAGAAACCACTAGTGAAATTCGTTTTTATAACCTCAAAGGAAAATCTTATTCCAATAGTTTTCAAACTGAGTTAAGCATGGAACCCATTAGCCAATTAGAAGTTAAATTGGCTTATCGCTTTTTTGATGTGAAGACCACATACAGCAATCAATTATTACAAAAACCATTTGTATCGCAACATAGGGCTTTCTTAAGTTTGGATTATACCACAGGCAATAACTGGAAATTCAATTATACCATTACCTACAATGGACAGAAGCGAATTCCATCTACATTAAGCAATCCAATTCAATTTCAAAGAGAAGCCATGTCTCCTGATTTTTATTTAATGGCCGCACAGATTAGTAAGACCGTCGGTAAAAATAAATCCATGGATTTTTATGTAGGTGCAGAAAACCTAACGAACTTTTTCCAACAAGGGGTGATTGTATCCGCCGCAAATCCATTCGGTCCTTACTTTGACGCATCCCTAGTATGGGGACCAATCAACGGACGAATGCTCTATGCAGGTTGGAGAATGCGATTGAAATAAACAAAAACCCCTTTCAATAAAAATTGGAAGGGGTTTTAATTTTTGCTAATAATCATTGATATCGTGCTTGTGAAAGGCTTTGTGCATCCTACTTCTATCGAACATTTTTTCATTATTCGCAATAAAAATGGTAGCAACGCCATTCCCAATAAAATTGGTAATGGCCCTTGCTTCAGACATAAAACGGTCTACGCCAAGTAAAAGAGCTAATCCTTCAATGGGAATTACTTTAGTGGCCGCAAGAGTAGAAGCTAATATTATAAAACCACTACCCGTAACTCCTGCTGCTCCTTTAGAAGTAACCATCAGAATGCCAATGATAGTAATGATTTGTTCCATATTTAAGGTGACATCAAATACTTGGGCTAAAAAAACAATGGCCATAGACAAGTAAATAGAAGTACCATCTAAATTGAAAGAGTATCCTGCCGGTACTACTAAGCCAACCACTGATTTGTGGCAACCCATATGTTCTAACTTTTCCATTAATGAAGGCAAAGCTGCTTCAGAAGAGGAAGTGCCCAACACAATCAGTAATTCATTTTTGATATATCCCAAAAACTTCCAAATGCTAATTTTATAATAACGCATTACAGACCCAAGAATCAAAAAAATAAACAATGCCATAGTTACGTAAACACATAACATCAATTTACCTAATGGAATCAAAGTGGCTAATCCATATTTACCAATAGTAAATGCCATTCCTCCAAAAGCGCCAATAGGCGCCAACTTCATCACCCAATGCAGACCTTTAAAAACGTATTTCGAGCTAAAATAAAACCCTCGCAAAATCTTGTCTTTATATGCAGATTTGCTAATTACAATTCCAGAAATAATTGCCAAAAGCAATACTTGGATGGTAATATTGTCCTTAAAGAATTGTACCCATGAAATAGAAATAGGCGCCCCACTATATTTAGAAATATCCCCTTTATTCACCGCAGCAGTATTAACTCCAGCCCCAGGCTCAAACAAAAAACCAACCCCTAAACCAATTAATAAAGCAATAGTGGTTACAATTTCAAAATACAGGATGGCTTTACCTCCTACCTTACCTACTTTTTTTAAATCTCCCATGCCACAGATTCCTGTTACAATGGTCAACAAAATAATAGGGTTAATAAAAAGCTTAATGATGTCTATAAAATATTTTCCCAACGGCTGCATAGCAACGCCTTGTTCAGGAAAAAAATGACCCAACAATATACCAGCAGTAATCGCAAACAACACCCAAAACGTAAGATTAGAAAAGACTTTCTTGACCATGATTCAAATTAGCGTTGAAAGATATATCAAATCATTTCATCTCCTAAACAAAAAAAGCCCCGAATAATTCGGAGCTTTTTAAATGCTGTAGGGGGAGGGATCGAACCTCCACGAGGCAGTTAGCTGTAGTACAAAGTTCGGTGGTCGACCCCGGTCGCTTAGATATTGCTATCCTTGCGGCTCTATGCTACGTTTATTCTGTTATCCTCACCCCCGAGACAAGAGGGCATGTCTGCCAAAAGTTTCATCACCCCACAGTAAAAAAGAACTAATTTGTTACTTTGATAAATCAAAATTAAGATAAACTTTGTTTAATTAGTTATTTTTCAAACATTTTTATAAAATTATAGATATTATTCAATAATTTAGATATATATTTGAATATTATTTAAATAAATGGCCAAAAATGTCTACTAAATTAAATCTTGACAAACTAGATTTTCAGATCATTCAAGAAATGATGGAAGATGCGGAGATTTCTTATGCCGATTTGGGAAAGAAATTATTCGTATCAGGGGGCACGATTCATGTAAGAATAAAAAAATTAGAAGAACTAAAAGTAGTTAAAGGTAAAAGATTATCGGTAGATCTCAAATCGTTGGGGTACGATGTAATTGCTTTTATAGGAATCTACTTGGAAAAAAGTTCTTTGTACGATTCAGTGGCAAAGGAATTGAAAAAAATCAAACAAATTGTTCGGTTAAATTATACTACAGGAAATTACAGCATGTTTGCTGAAATCGTTTGCAAAGACATTCAAGAATTACGCTTCGTACTACACGACGAATTACAAAAGATCAAGGGAATAGAAAGAACGGAGACCTTTATTTCATTAGAAGAAAGTTTAGATAGAAATGTAGTGGTAAGCCCACTCTAAAATAATTGGCATGAATAACTTTAATATAGCTGAATTAACCGCTGCCGTTTTGAATCGTTGGAAATTCATTGCAGTTTTTACCATTGTATCAGTTGCAATAGCTGCTGGAATTATTTTCCTGATTACCCCAAAATATACGGCTACCACCAAACTTTTGCCAGGTAATGCAGTATTAGCCGATAAAGCGCGTTTATTTAATGATGAAATTCAACACTTGTATTCATTTTTTGGTTCAGGGGACGACTTAGACAGATTGATGAGTATGGCCAGTATGGATACCAGTCTTAAGCAAGTAATCAATGCGTTTAACCTTATAAATTACTATCAAATAAAAGAGAAAGATGCTGGAATGGAGATGTATAATACCATTCGAAAATTTAAAAAAGACCTGAGTCTGGTAAAAACGGTGAACAATGAATTGGAAATTTCCTACTCGCATCAAAGCAAAGACACAGCTGCTGCCATTGTTAATTATATAACCGAACAAACAGCAGCAAAAATGCAAAGCATTTGGAAACAACAATATGAAAAAATTGGCGCACAACTAGATAGTAGTATTGCAGACTTAACGAATCAATACAATCAATTAGTCTTAGCCGCTGAGGGAAATGATGCGATAACCAAAACAAAAATGGATGCAGTTTTAAGCCAATTAGACCAATTTAATAAAATGAGTATTGAAACTAAAATGGCTGCTTCAACTACACCAGAAGCATTGATTGTTTTAGAAAAAGCAACACCACCTGCAAAAATCAGTTGGCCCGATAAAGCGGTTGTACTTCCCTTAGCCGCATTACTCGGATTCATTTTTAGTACCGGTTTAATTTTAGTTACTGCAAAACCGAACAGGTTTTAAATGCCCAGCATTATATATTCTAAATGGTTCAATTGGATTGCCATTGGCAGTTTCTTTTTAGGTGGATTATGGACACTGCTAACGCAAGAACCCTACTGGCTCGCTATACCATTTATTTTAGTTTTAGCATACCCACTCTTCCAATTCGTTGTTACCAAAACGGAACAACTGTATTGGTTATTATTGATTGTACTTCCCTTATCTACGGAATATAATTTCACGCCATCATTAGGGCTAGATCTTCCCGATGAACCCTTACTTATCATTTTATCAATCACTGTATTTGCGGGTATATTATATCAACCGGCCCAATACAAATTCATTTTTGCTTCGCCAATTATCAGGTGGATTATTGCCCTCGTCATTTGGATGCTCATCAGTTTATGCTATGCACCCAATCAATGGTTGGCGCTAAAGTTTATTCTAGCTAAAACCTGGTATATACTACCATTAGTACTGCTGACGGCGTTGATACATCAACGATCAAGTAATTTTAAAAAAACAGCCTTATACTTATGTATACCCATGCTATTGGTAGTGTTGCAAACCTTAATAAGACATGCTTTTTATGGATTTGATTTTGTAGCCATTAAAAAAACAATGGGGCCTTTCTTTAGAAATCATGTGAACTATTCTGCCATGTTGGTTTGTTTAATCCCTATTGGTTTGCTAATACACCATTTTACTCATCCCCTTCGCACTAAAAAATTAATCAAAATAGGATTGGGCATTGCATTCCTTGGTTTATGCTTTGCCTATTCAAGAGGTGCATGGTTGGCATTAATAGTTGGTATAATGGCTTACTGGTTTATCAAAAAAAATATACTCGGCAAAACCATACTAGTTGGAATTATTACATTTACCATTGCATTAGTTGCATTGGTTAACAATAATCGCTTTATGCGTTTTGCACCTGAACATGACGAAACTATTTTCCATGAGAACTTTTCGGAACATTTAAATGCAACCATTGGGTTAAAAGATATTTCAAATGCAGAGAGAATTCATAGATGGGTGGCAGGAATTAGAATGGTGGCTAAAAAACCTTGGACCGGATTTGGAGCAAATAGCTTTTACAACAATTATCAACCCTATACTGCAGCCCCATTTAAAACATGGGTAAGCAATAATCCAGAACACTCTACTGTTCATAATTATTTTCTTTTAATAGCGATTGAACAAGGTATTCCAGCACTCCTACTTTTTGCAGGATTTTTTATTTACTTGTTATTATTATCACAACAACTTTATCATCAATTTCAAAACAATTATTACCGCGCCATTTCTCTTGGATTGGGAATCATCTTGTTGATGATTGCTTCCCTAAATTTTACCAATGATTTAATAGAGACCGATAAAATTGGCGGATTGTTCTGGTTAGCAGTAGGAATCTTAATTAGTTTGAAACACCATCTCCAAATTGAAAAAGAATCTGTGGCAATTTAAGCGGCACAAAATAGGTTTTGACCGATTAAAGCCTGTTTTAATCATTAATTAATGAGTTGCCAATAAACACTTGGATAGTTTTGGTATCTAATATAGAAATAGACAATATACTATGCTCCGTCTGCTACTAACCCCTTTTATTTTAGCTGCAATGTTTTTATATGCCTGGTTCCCTGATAAATCTTCCAAAGAAAACAATTAATGCACTGTTCTATTCTTCCATTGGTATTTACCAAACTTACCTAGCCATCCGGCTATTACCGTATAAACTATGTGAAAGGGTTGCATTATTGGGAAAAACAGTAATGAATTTTCCTTTTTAAAAAATTGAGCTACTGGCCACAAAAAGTAAAGCTCTATTAAAGTTTTAATGGCAATAATCCAACAGGTAAAAAGCCATAATTCAAAGGAGAAAATACCTGCCAACAAGCCAAGCAATAAGACCAAATTGAACAAATAAACAAGTAATAAAACGCCGAATATTTTTTTATCCTTATAACTGTCTGCCTTACTTGCCCACCTGATTCGTTGTTGAATAAAAGAATACCAATTGGACATAGGCGCTGTGTCAACAATCATTTCATTGTTAAACAAATAAGCCAACCGATTCGGAAACTGTTTTTTCATTTTATGCATCAACAACATATCGTCTCCACTGGCTAAATGATCAATTCCGTTAAACTTTCCAACTTCCTCAAAAGCTTTTTTGCTGTAGGCCAAATTAGCCCCATTGCACATGCTATGTGACCCCACTGATACGGCGGCGGCTGTAATCCCCTGTAAACTCAAAAAATCTAATACCTGAAACCGCCCACTAAATGTTTTATTCAAAGTAAACATAACCGGAGCAGCTATAAATACAGGATCCTTGGTCAAAATCATTGCATTAAAATATTGCAACCAATTGGGTGGAACCAAACAGTCTGCATCTGTTGTTACTATCCATGAACCCCTCGATTTTTCTACTGCAATTTCAATGGCTTTTTTCTTGTAAGAATTGGTTGATTGACCCCCTAAATAATCTTTCAAATGAATCAATTGAATTTGTGGATATTGCTCGGCAAGTTGAGCAACTAGAATAGGGGTATCGTCCGTTGAATGATCGTCTACCACTAAAATTTCATACAAAGGATAGGATTGCGCTAAAATGCTTTGAATGCATTTTTCAATATTGGCCGATTCGTTTCTAGCTGGAATGATGATAGAGAAAAAAACGCTTGGTTTTAACTCGTTTGATAGTTGAAATGGCTTTAAAGCATTGAACCAATAACGGTAAACCAGTATAAGGCCGACATATAAAGCAGCCAACACCCCACAAATTAGCATGAACCAAAACTCCATTAAAGCAAAGAAAACCATTCTTATTGAATCAAGACTTAGTTAAATAATTGATGGGGCTGCAAAACAGCCCAAAATTCATCAAATTATTCTTGGTAGTATGAACAAAAGAAACCAATTTTGAATTAGTTGCATAACTAACTATATGCCAAACAACCATTTTAAAAGAGGAGAACTATATAGCGTCATCAATGGGATGGCTTCTACTGCTGTGGCGAGAAGGCTACAAAAGAATTTCCGCAATGCAGGATTAGAAATTACTATTGAGCAATGGAGTGTATTGTATCACTTATGGAAAGAAGATGGGTTAAGTCAGCAAGAACTTTGTAATCGTACGTTTCGCGACAAACCCAGTATTACCAGACTCATTGATAATTTAGAAAAGCAACACTTAGTTAAAAGAGTGGCATCGCCAACAGATAGAAGAATTAATCTGGTTCAATTAACAGATGCTGCTAAGGACCTGCAACAAATTACTATTGATTTGGCCAATCAAACTATGGCAGAAGCTTTGGTGGGTGTAGATAAGAAAGACATTGAAACGGTAAAAGCAGTGTTTCAGAAAGTATATGATAACCTTACCTTAACGCCAATAGAACAATTGAATTAAGAACTTTAACATACAAAACAATTAACGATGGAAGCCACAAACAAAACAAAAGCCCTTTTGGGCGGAGAATGGATCATCAAGGAAAGCAATCCTCATGAAACTTTCATTCCGGAAGAATTTAATGAAGAGCAGACCATGGTCATGGACATGTGCCATCAGTTTTTAGAAGCCGAAATTTTGCCCATTGTAGATCGCATTGATAAGATGGAGCCAGGATTGGTAGCTTCTTTAATGCAAAAAGCAGGTGAACAAGGTTTGCTCTCTACTTCCTTTCCAGAGGAATACGGTGGATTAGGCAAAGACTTTATCACTTCAACTATTGTTAACGAAGGAATGGGTGGCGGTTATTCTTTTTCTGTTGCCGTTGCAGCACATACTGGCATTGGCTCTTTGCCCATTTTATACTTTGGTACCGAAGAACAAAAACAAAAATATATACCCAAGCTAGCCAGTGGGGAATGGAAGGGTGCTTATGGATTAACAGAGCCGAATAGTGGCAGTGACGCATTGGGTGCAAAGACCACTGCAAAACTAAGCGATGATGGAAAGCACTATTTATTAAATGGTCAAAAATGTTGGATCACCAATGGTGGTTTTGCAGATGTGTTTACTGTATTCGCTAAAATTGATGGAGATAAATTCACTGCATTCATTATAGATCGCGGTACAGAAGGATTTACCCAAGGACCTGAAGAACATAAAATGGGAATCAAGGGTTCTTCTACCGTTCAATTGTATTTCCAAGATTGTAAAGTTCCAGTAGAAAATGTGTTAGGAGAAATTGGAAAGGGACATATTATTGCTTTCAATATTTTAAATATTGGTCGTTTAAAATTATGTGCAGCAACATTGGGTGGTGCTAAAAAAGCAACTGATACATCTGTTCAATATGCTAAAACCAGAGAACAGTTTAAATTACCTATTGCTAAGTTTGGTGCAATCCGCCATAAAATGGCCGAAATGGCTATTCGCTTATGGGTTTGCGAATCTGCTTTATATCGTTCTGCCAAATGGATAGATGACAAAGAACATGAATTAGCAGCCAGCGGAAAATCTTTTGCAGAAGCACTTTTAGGTGCAGCAGAAGAATATGCTATTGAGTGTGCCATGTTAAAAGTATACGGTAGTGAAGTATTAGATTTTGTAGTAGACGAAGGCGTTCAAATACATGGGGGTAATGGCTTCTCTGATGAATACGTAATTTCTAAAGCATATCGAGATAGTCGTATCAATAGAATTTATGAAGGCACCAATGAAATCAATCGTTTGCTCACTGTAGACATGGTATTAAAGCGTGCTATGAAAGGCAAGTTAGACCTTATGGGACCTGCAATGTCTGTTCAAAAAGAATTGATGAGTATTCCTGATTTTGGTTCTGAAGAAGAAGGAACTTATGCGAAGGAATTAAAAGCTATTGCCAACTTTAAGAAAGCCATTTTAATGGTAGCAGGTGCTGCAGTTCAAAAACTGATGATGCAATTAGACAAAGAGCAAGAAATCTTGATGAATATTGCTGATATGGCTATTGAAGTATTCCATGCAGAAAGTGCTTTATTACGTGTAATGAAATTAGCTTCTTTAAGAGGCGACGCGGCAGTAGCTACACAAAATGATATCATGCGTACTTACTTGTACGATGCAGCAGATCGCATTAACAAAGCTGGTAAAGATGCCTTGAACAGCTTTGCAGACGGAGACGAATTGCGCATGATGCATATTGGATTAAAGCGTTTTACTAAAGTAGAACCTTTTAATAGCAAAGAAGCGCGCAGAAGAATTTCTGATCGATTAGTTGCCGATAATGGATATAAAATCTAAATCATTGATATATTGCAAAAACCCCGTCCTGATTAGTCAAGACGGGGTTTTTTATTTTTGTGTAATTAAATTACCAAAAGATGAGCACTTTATCGGCGAATCTCTACCCTGGTTCCTACCGGCAACATCTCGAATAATTCCTGCACATATTTATTTTTAGTGCTGATGCAACCTTCCGTCCAGTTTCTATATTGATCTATAGCGTAATCATCATAAGGAACAGTACCATGAATTCCTATTTCTCCCCCAATTTTTGCATTGGCCGGTATAAGACCCAATGCTTTACGTTGATTAAATTTCGCATAGCTTTCTGCAGTTGGGTAATCAATCAGCATAAAACGTTCCCATTTCTCATGCTTTCTTTTTCCGGTAATATGGAATACACCTTCTGGAGTTCTTCTATCTCCTTGGTATAATTTGTCTCCCAAATCTTTGCTTCCAAAAACAACCGGATAAGAAGCCAACCACTCACCAGCTTGATCGTAGATTTTTAATTCGTATTCACTTTTAATAATGTATACCGAATAGGTATCCTTATCTGCTTTTGCAGGATCAATTACCCGATGCTTTCTAAATGAAGTAGTAAGGGTAATTCCAGCTAAAAATAATATCCAGTATAGTGCCCTTTTCATAGTCTCTGATTAATAAACGAAAATTAACCATTCCAATTGTGGAGCAAATGTTAATTCAAATTCACTTAACAAAGATAAATGATTGAAGCATTGATTACCAAGTGCTTAAACGAACTCCAATTGCGTAAGGGAATTGTTCAACGCGAGTAATATCCTTCTGCATTTTGTTCAAGCTGTAAGAGCCATATAAACGAATTGGCCCCAATCCTACTTCTCCAATAGCAGCCAAACGGAATGGTTCCATATAAAAGTCTGCTTTCTCTTTTTGCTTACCTCTTTCAGCACTTATTTGCTTATTGCTACTAGAAATTAAATAACCTGCACTAACTCCAGCACTGAAACTAAATCCCTTGCGCTTATCGGGGGTTGTATTTATGTTAATCATAAATGGAACAGTAAGGTATCCAGCATATAATTTATTCTTAGTAAAAGAAATGGAATCATTAAATACATAAGGTGCTGGATCATTGTTATAACTAATTTTAGAATCATAACGGAAATTGTACATTTCCAATCCTAACCCATATTTAAGGTTCAATACATTCTTACTGATATTTAATTTCTGCATGAAGAACCAAAGATTCACGTTTGAAGACTTGCCCCTGTTTAAACGATAGCTATTCTCATTTACAGGTCCATCTTGTGGTCGAAGCGTTTTAAAATAAGAACCCGCTTGTGCAAATCCATAATTGGTATTATCACGCATATTAGCAAATCCTAAATCTAGAATCCACCAGTTGGTACTTAAGTTTTTACGTTTTGCTGGTCGGCGTTCAACACGCAATAAATTGTAATTGTCACGACTGTTTTTTGAAGTGCCCGTTGTATTTTCTTCGGATCCCTTCTTTTTAATGATCACAAAGTTACCTACTTTAATGGTGTCAGTTTCTTGTGTGGATTGAGCGTTTGAACCCAAGGCAATGCATACCATTGCCACCATGCTTACAAATCTTTTCATGTTTTTTACTTTTATTTTCTTTGACGAGTATCTTCTTCTTGTTTTGCTTTTGAACGGAAAATCGTTCCTGCTTTGCGGAATAATCCGCGCAATTTGTCTTTATTTATTTCTAATGCTCCTATAAATAGGCTTTTATTTTCTTCTTCATCTTCTAGTGTGGTATACACTGTTTTAGCATCATCCAAAGTTTCTTCTGTTTTTGTATCAGCTGGTTCAATATTGGCACCTTGATTATTGTCAACATCATTTATGCCAGCAATTAAATTAGTAGCGGGTACTTCTTTTACAGTTAGAACAGGATTTTGCGCTATTCTTGCTACAGCTTGTTCCTCTTTTTTAGGTATTTCATTATCAATAATTGTGGTTAAAGCCTTATTGCCTGTTAGGGGCTCAACTGTAACAGCTTTACTAAATGATGCTGGCGCTTGAACTGAAGTTTTGGGGTCTATTTGTGCTACACTATTTTTAAGTGTTCGTACATTAGATGTTTCAGTTTTATCGCTATTAATCACTGGTTGAGTGCCCACCACTTCCGGCTGTACCCCATTTATTTCAAGTGGCGTTTTTAATTGACTGGTTGGAGCGATCATCCAAACTGTAGCAATTAATCCAATCAACGCTGCTGCTGCTGCATAGCGCATCCAACGCATATATACCACAGGACGTTTCTGAATTTCTTTTTTATATAATATCTCTTTATTATTAAATATCCACTCTTCAGGAGCCAAACAAGTTTGCATTAATAATTCAAAAGATGCTTGCAAACTGGGGTGCTGCAATACAAATAATTCTACTTTTTGACAATCGGCTAATGACAATTCCTTATCAACGTATAATAAAAACCAAGATTCATAATTGTCTAATGAAATATCATTGGTTGACTGTTTTAACAATTGATTTTTATCGTTGAATATGATTTGATCTTCGGGCACCAACTTAGTGTCTTGCAATAAAGTCAATTCTTCGGCTAAGTCTGGATTCGTTGCTATAAACCGCTCTACAGCTACCATCTCTTCGGGGGAGAGCTCTCCATCTACCCAAAGTAGAAAATAGGTTTCGTAATTATTTCGGTTTATAGTAATCATTATAATACGTTTTCGGCGCTAACCAGGTAGTTTCTTAATGTTAATCTTGCTCTATGCAAATACACTTTTACTTGACTCTCATTTAAGTTCATAATTTGTCCAATCTCTTCATAACTATATCCTTCATAGTCTTTCAGCATCACCAAGCTTTTCTGGGTCTCATTCAATCGATTTAACGCTTCCATTAATGTTTTCTTTAACCCTGTGTGTTGCTGGTAATGAATGCCAGTTTGTTCTTCAAATTCCTCTTTTAATTGAACCCTTTTATTTTTGCGTATATGATCAATCATTTGATTGTATCCAACGGTGAATAAATAGGCTTTTGACTTAGCTGTTTCTACCTGATCTCTATTTCTCCAAAGTTTTTCAAAACTGGTTTGCACAATATCCCGCGCGTCTTCTTCATGCCGAAGGTTTTTCACGATAAACCTAAAAAGGCCATCGGCATGGGTATTTACACATTCATTGTACTCAAACTCGGTCATACAAATAGAAACAGTTAGTTGGTTTGTTATTATAATACGTATAGCTGTTTATTATGTTACAGCTTCTATAAGAATTTTTCAAAATTAAGCCGAACAATTGGCGTGATTCTTATGAATTGGTATGAAAGGGGCTAATTATCCTTAATTGGAGTCTAAATTAAACGCTGCCCAAAATCCCCATTTTACAAAAAGCCAAGCTAAAACGCTGTAAGAAACAACTAAAAGAATCAATGACCCATAAAAATAGGTTTTGCCTAGTTTGGCAACTTTTTTTTGTTTTTCGGCTTCTTTACTAAGTAATTCAGTAATTATATTATTGTAAACACCCCTAATTCTATATAAAAAATAGCTCAATAAAAAAACAAGTAATGCGCCAATTACAAAAGACAACTTAAATGCATTTAGCCATTCCCACATGATTCTATTTAAATATTCGGGGTCTTTTTCTTTAAAAGTTACTAGGTTAGTATAAATATAGTACCCATAAAATGTGAGTACATTGGCTACCCAAACAATGCCAACCATTAAGGGGCCTTGTGTTTTAGCCAATCCTACCCTTTGACGGTATTGACACCATAAATAATTATGCGAAATGATTGCTCCAAATACCGTCATAGCTTTTTAATAAACATATTTTATTAAGTAAACCACCACCCCAGAAACAATTAAAAAACTCAATAAAGAAAGATAGAAATATCGACCACCCCTTTTTGCTACAGCGTGTTTTTCTTCTTCTTCAAGCTTGCTAAAACGACGTATAATATCAAGGAAAATGGCTTTACCACCATATGCGCCAAAGCTCATAAAATAAACCAAAGCTAAGAATATCAATATTCCTAATCTACCTGCCAACTCCCAATACCGAATAAATGCAAGTATATCATACACGTCGCTACTTTGATTGGTTAGCAGTAAATAAACAATTCCTAACCCAATTATGGTAAGTACATTACAAACCCAAGCCAAGCCAACCATGTGCACACCATTGGTCTTGACCGCAAGAATCTCTCTATGAGTTCTTACAACAGTGTAGTCATGACAAATTACAGATTCGAATATGTTCATCTTATTCCGATTCGAAACAATTGGGTGTTTACACTACTAAAGTTACTTTAAATTAGTAAGAATCAGTTTCAAAAAATCAAAAAAGGTAATCTGTTGTCTTTTAATAATCAATGGTCTGCTCTACAATTGTTTCAGGTATTTCCCTCCAACCGTATTGCTGATTTCGTAATTGAGGCTCAAAGCCAGCTTCTTTAATTGCTTCCTGTATGGTTTTATACGTAAACCGATGAGGAGCTCCAGCTGCACTCACCACGTTTTCTTCAATCATAATTGAACCAAAGTCGTTGGCTCCTCCATGTAAACATAGCTGTGCAGTTTCTTTTCCAACTGTTAACCAACTAGCTTGAATATTCTTAACATTTGGAAGCATGATTCGGCTAATGGCAATCATTCTCAAGTATTCATCTGGAGTAGTTAAATTATGAACCCCTCTAATTTTGGTTAACAAAGTGTCTACATCCTGAAATGTCCAAGGTATAAATGCTAGGAAACCATTGGCATCAGCTGGTTTCATTGATTGAACTTCTCTTATTCTAACTAAGTGTATAAAGCGCTCTTCTAAAGTTTCTACATGTCCAAACATCATGGTTGCACTGGTGGTAATACCTAATTTGTGTGCTTCGTGCATGATGGCTAGCCACTCATCTGCCCCACACTTGCCTTTAGAAATTAAGCGGCGGACCCGATCAACCAATATTTCTGCTCCTGCCCCTGGCAATGAATCTAAGCCAGATTCTTTTAAAGCTTTTAGCACATCATGATGGCTCATTTTTTCTAATTTGGCTATATGTGCTACTTCTGGCGGTCCGAGTGCATGTAGTTTTATAGTAGGATATTCTTGTTTTAGCTGACGGAAGGTAGCCGTATAAAAATCGAGGCCTAAGTTGGGGTGATGACCTCCTTGTAGCAAGAGCTGGTCTCCACCATACTTTAATGTCTCTTCAATTTTCTTTCTATAAACCGGCATTTCAGTAATATATGCCTCTGCATGGCCCGGTATACGGTAGAAATTACAAAACTTACAGTTGGCAATGCATACGTTAGTGGTATTTACATTACGGTCGATCTGCCAGGTTACTTTACCATGAGGTACTTGCTTTTTACGCAACTCATCTGCTATATGCATTAAATCGGCTAAAGGTGCCTGCTCAAATAGGTATATTCCCTCTTCTACACTTAAAAAGTCAAAATCAAGGGCTCTTTGGTATAAATTGGCTAATTCCATCATAATTGTATAAGTAACAAAGTTAGTATAGATAAGGTTCACCCAAAGGGATATCAACAAAAGAGCGCGCTTATGTAATTATTCATCATTTTGCGCAAAAAGCCATTAACTTAACATAGCATGAAACGGGTATTTGCCATATGGGTATTTTCACTACTATGCTTTCATAAGCTTAGTGCCCAAGAAGAATTTGTTCCTCCAGACTCCAAACTCATTACGAAGATTCCCTTTTTTCAGTTGAGTGGCGGAATCATCATTTTGAAAGCTCAGCTAGATGGATTTACTGATTCTCTCAATTTTGTACTTGACACAGGCAGTGGCGGAATTTCACTCGATTCTAGTACAGTTGATAGACTAAAGTTACCTATTGCGTTAAGTGATAAAACCATTAGGGGTATTGCCGGAGTAAAAAAAGTTTCTTTTGCATACAACCATTCCTTACAAATGCCTGGTATAGTCGTAAAGAATTTAGATTTTCATATAAATAATTATGAACTACTTACCAGTGTTTATGGTGTTAGGATAGATGGGATCATAGGGTATAGTTTTTTAAGAAGGTATATTGTTCATTTAGACTTCGATAAAAGAATAATGGAAGTACATTCTCCAGGAAGATTTAAATATCCAAAAGGAGGTCAACTATTAAAACCCAATTTTAGTACGCTCCCTTTGTTACAGGCTTATGTGGAAGACAGCAAGTCTTTTTTAAATCGATTTATTTTTGATACCGGGGCAGGACTTTGTTTCTTACTATCTAGGGATTATGTAGACGATAGTGCTGTTTTTAAAAGCAAACGAAAGTTTTATCCAACTCAGGCAGAAGGGTTAGGGGGAAAAAAGAAAATGGAAATTGCTGTGATGAAATCTGTGAAAATTGGCAATTATAAATTCAAAAAAGTGCCCGTTCATATATTTGAAGACGATTTCAATGTAACCAACTACCCTATTTTAGGAGGGTTGATGGGAAACGATTTATTGAGAAGGTTTAATATTACTTTAAACTACCCAGAACAAAGCATCCATATTAAGCCCAATGAACATTTTACCGATTCGTTTGATTACAGTTATACAGGACTAGGAATTTATTTAGTAGATGGCCAAATAAAAGTAATCGATATTATTGAAGGCTCCCCTGGAGACAAAGCTGGATTTAAAACAGAGGATATTATTTTTTCAATAGAAAATAATGCTTCTAATAATATTCAGGCTTATAAAAACCTCTTTCAGAACTCTTTAGGAAAAATAAAAGTAGTAGTTCTTAGAAACAATGTTCCTTTAATGTTAAACATGAATGTTAAAGACATTCGTAGGTAAGTAAAGATGAACTATTTTGCGCTTCGATACGCATAAATATGATTGAATATAACCGCTTTACCCTAGACAATGGCTTAACCGTTTTAGTACACGAAGACACTGCAACCCCTATGGCAGTGGTAAATGTATTGTATGATGTAGGAGCTCGAGACGAGCATCCAGAAAAAACCGGATTTGCTCATTTGTTTGAGCACTTAATGTTCGGAGGCAGCATTAATATTGCAGATTACGATGAACCCTTGCAAAGGGCTGGTGGAGACAATAATGCTTATACTACCAACGATTTAACCAATTATTATTGCCAACTACCCGCTCAAAATATTGAAACAGCATTTTGGCTAGAAAGTGATCGAATGTTAAGCTTGGCGTTTAGTGAAAAAAGTTTATCAGTTCAACGAAAAGTGGTTTGTGAAGAATTTAGGGAACATTATATTAATAAGCCCTATGGTGATGTTTGGAAACAAATGCGCGAATTGGCCTATACTGTTCATCCTTATCAATGGATGACTATTGGCAAGGAATTAAGTCATGTTGAGAATGCACATATTGACGATGTTAAACATTTTTTCTTCAAGCATTATCGACCTGTAAATGCCATTTTGGTGGTAGCAGGGAACGTAAAAACGGAGGATATTAAGAATTTGGCGCAAAAATGGTTTGGACCCATTCCAATGGGAGATAAATATATTCGCTGTTTACCTCAAGAGCCCATTCAAGACCATGCAAGAAGATTAACCATTGAAGCTGAAGTTCCATTGGATGCCTTTGTAAAAACCTGGCATATGGATGCACGTTTAAATAAAGGATATTATACAGCAGATTTAATTACAGAAATTTTGGGTGGAGGGGCTTCTTCTCGTTTGTATCAATCATTGGTTAAAGAACAAAAATTATTTTCCAATTTAGATTGCTATCACTTTGGAAGTCTAGATGCCGGATTATTAACCATTGAAGGTAAATTGGTTAAAGGGGTAGACATTAATAGAGCGGAACAAGCTATTGCAGAACAAATTGCTCAAATACAAGAACAACCAGTTTCCATTGCTGAATTAACGAAAGTTAAAAATAAAACAGAAAGCGTTATAGCATTCGAAGACATGAGCATAATGAGTAGGGCCAGCAGTTTAGCAATGTACGAGCTAATGGGCGATGCTTCATTAATGAATACTGAATTAGAAAAATACCAGGAAATAAATCCACAAGATATTGTTGATTATAGCAAACAAATTTTTAGAGAAAGTAATAGTAATACTTTACACTACCTGGCAAAATAAAGAACAAATAAGATGTTGAATAGAAAAATACAACCCAATATAACCGATGCAGTAAGTTTTGATTTAAAGCTCAGAACATGCGAGCAATATCAATTAGACAATACTGTGCCTGTATATAGCATGAATGCTGGCACACAAGATGTACTCATGATTGAATGGGTATTTAAAGCAGGTAACTGGTTTGAGCAAAAAAATATTGTAGCTGGCACAACTAATTTTTTATTAAAAAACGGCACTAGTACCAAAACAGCATACCAAATAAATGATCACTTTGAATTTTATGGAGCTTATTTAAATAGAACTTGTTACAATGAAACAGCTTCTATTACATTGCATTGTTTGTCTAAACATATTAATGAGCTTTTGCCAGTAGTAGCAGAATTAATAACCGATTCTATTTTTACGGAAGAAGAGTTGATCACCTATCAACAAAATCAGCAGCAGAAACTTTCTGTCAATCTTAAAAAATGTGACTTTATTGCCAATCGATTAATTGATGAATATGTTTATGGATTTCATCATCCTTATGGAAAATATACTTCTACATTAGACTATGACCAGTTAAACAGAGCTGAACTAGTAGATTTTTTTAAACGATTTTATGCAGAAGGCCATTGCACTATTTTTACTGCTGGAAAAATCCCATCCAATCTTCAAAGTCAATTAAATAAATATTTTGGTGCATTGCCTTTACAACAAAGGGCCATTCCTCATATTCAATACAATTTACAATCGGCTGTTGAAAAAAAACACCAGATCATTAATGATGCAAATGGCGTGCAGGGCGCTATTAGAATAGCTCGTCCATTTCCTAACAAGCACCATCCTGATTATCAAAAAACACAAATATTGAATAATGTATTTGGTGGTTTTTTTGGTTCTAGATTAATGAGTAATATACGGGAGGATAAAGGTTATACTTATGGCATCCATAGTTATATTCAAAACCATATTGGAGAAACTGCTTGGATGATTAGTACAGAAGCAGGAAGAGATGTTTGTGAAGCAACTATTAATGAAGTATATAAAGAAATGGAAATACTTAGAAATGAAGTCATAGACGAGGATGAATTGAGCTTGGTTAAAAACTATATGCTTGGTACCGTTCTAGGAGACCTAGATGGACCATTCCAATTAATTGCCAGATGGAAAAACTATGTACTGAATAATTTAGACGAGGAATATTTTTACAATAGTGTTCAACTGATTAAATCTACAGGAGCGGAAGAACTGAATGAACTCGCAAAAAAATACTTAAACCCTGAAGACTTTTACGAACTCACTGTTATTTAACTTGACTAAATAGATAAAGCATTTCAAGACCAATTTGCTTACACCTTTCAGTATACACTTTGTCTTGTTGTGGAGTTCCGTCAGATAATTTTGGATCTTCATAAGGCAACTTAAATCTTCCATCTGCGCCTTGAACAATGGGGCAAGATGCATCTGCTTGAGAACAAGTTAAAACAGCCCCATATTCCTTTTGAGGATTGGGCAAACTGGTATACACTTTCGAGAAAGCAATTAATTTAGGGGTTAGTGATCCGTATTTAACTTCATAAACAGGATTAGACGAACTATTGGTGGCAGCTATTTCAAAACCAATATTTCTTAATGCATTTACTGCATTTAAATTGAAAGCAGTCACTTCTGTACCACCAGAATAACAATATACATTTCCTATTCTATAATAAGTTGCAGCTGCTTGAGCCATTATTTGAGAAATATGGCTTCTCCTAGAATTATGCGTACAGATAAAAGTGAGCTCAATGTCTTTTGACAACTTTTTCTTTTTCGTTATATATTCACTTATTTCGGTTAATGCTGCTTTACGCTCTGCAGTAATTTGATTAAAACTATTTTTGGCTTCATCAAAAAATGATTGCAAACTTGGAAATAAAACAGGCTGTTGTGCTATTGACGACATAACTAAACAATTAACTATTAAAAAAGTAATTACGTATTTCACTTGTATAATTTTTTTCTAAACCAAAAAGCTAAATTAACTAAAGCAATTAATGCTGGCACTTCAACCAAGGGGCCTATTACACCAGCAAACGCCTGCCCGCTATTAATTCCAAATACACCAATTGCTACAGCAATAGCTAATTCAAAATTATTACCAGTTGCAGTAAATGCAATGGAAGTATTTCTTGAATAATCTGCTCCTAGTTTTTTACCTATTAAAAAACTAATGATAAACATTAATATAAAATAGACTACTAAGGGAATGGCAATTCGTAAAACATCCATTGGAATCTTCACGATTAATTGCCCTTTTAAACTGAACATAATAATGATGGTAAACAATAAGGCAATTAAAGTGATGGGAGATATAAATGGGATATAGCGATTGTTAAACCAATCCAAACCCTTCCATTTAATTAATACATACCTACTGATTACACCAGCAGCAAAAGGAATACCTAAATAAATACCCACTGATTGAGCAATTTCTGCTATGGTGATATTCACATTCAATCCCTTAACCCCAAAATAAGGAGGCAAAAAAGTGATGAATAAATAAGCATAAAAGCTGTAAAAGAAAACCTGGAAAATACTATTCAATGCCACTAGCCCAGCTGCATATTCTCTATTGCCTTCTGCTAAATCATTCCACACTACCACCATTGCAATACATCTTGCCAAACCAATCAAGATTAATCCAATCATGTATTCAGGATAATCTTTCAAAAAGATGATTGACAAAATAAACATCAAAATAGGACCAATCACCCAATTCAATAATAAGGAAAGGCTTAATACTTTAATATTACTAAACACCTCCCCAATCTTATTGTAATTCACTTTTGCTAAAGGTGGATACATCATCAGTATCAACCCAATGGCAAGCGGAATATTAGTTGTTCCATTGGAGAGTGATTCTATTTTAGTAGAAAGTGTAGGCACAAAATATCCAAAGCCAACCCCTATCAACATGGCTAAAAATATCCATAGCGTTAAATACTGGTCTAAAAAAGAAAGTTTCTTTCTATTAGCAGCAGGAGCACAATGTTCCATATTAAAAAAATTTAACAGCAGCCCCCACCTGGA
>Ga0207952_1000246_pt1 | contig 52463 bp, 50 predicted proteins | sample SubbioR12Aug_8Ca_FD_184831 | JGI IMG/M metagenome (GOLD analysis project Ga0207952, IMG submission 184831) | Serpentinite rock and fluid subsurface biosphere microbial communities from McLaughlin Reserve, California, USA - CR12Aug_8Ca (SPAdes) | ecosystem: Environmental > Terrestrial > Deep...
AGAGAATCAAACAAGTGCAGGACTGGTTAAATGAAAGGCCAAGACAAACTCTAGGATGGAAAACCCCAAAAGAAGTATTCTACGGGCTCATTGGTGCAACTGAATCATGACACGGTCCTGTCTCTAAGCCAGAAAAAGTAGAACAATTAGAGCGGCACAGATACGATCAATCAGATATCGCTTGTTCCTAGTCTCCTCTATTATGAGCAATGACACGAAAAATCAGACTGTTTCCAACGCCTTCCGAATGTACGCCCGGTTGGCATACACATAATCCCACACAGAAATGACTGTATAAAGCGCTGCGACAGAGACCACAAAAAAGCTGAGCTGCTGCAAGATTGTCAAAGGCAAAACGCCTCCCGTGTAGAGAATCATAAAAAATAGAATCAGGAAGGCGGAGACCGCTTGGATCACGGCTTTCACTTTCCCGCTAAAGCGGGCGGCGAGGGCGACGCCGCGCAATGCACAGAGGGTGCGGAGAGTACCGATGAAAAACTCGCGATAGAGGAAGATGAAGACGGGGAAAAGGGGGAGCTGGACGAGTCCTTGCGTGAAGGTAAGGAAAAGGGAGATGTGGGTGATGCTGTCGGCCATCGGATCAAGGACTTTGCCGAGGTCAGTCACTTGATTGCGCCTGCGGGCCCAAAAGCCGTCAAAGAGGTCGGAGAACTCGGAGATAACCAGGAGGAGAAAAAGGACATAGGGGAGCCAGAATGAGGAAATGCCAAACCAGTCGTGTTCAAAGTAGAGGATAGGGAAGAGCGGGCTGATGAAGATGCGGAGGAGTGTAAAAAAGTGAGCTACGTTCATCGTTCTGTCAATTGTAAAAGATGGTGAGGAAATTATTCAAGTTTGAAGCGCCAGCTGGCCACAGGCTGCAGCAATGTCTTTTCCTTTTGTGTAGCGCCAGGTGGTATTGAGACCGGCGTTGTCTAAAATGCCGCGAAACGTCTCTACATTGATCCTCTCAGGGCGGTGGAGACGAAGCCCTTCGACTGGGTTGTAAGGAATGAGGTTCACGGTGCACTGCTTGTCCTTCAAAAGCTGCGCGAGTTCTTCAGCCTGCTCTACTCCGTCGTTGATGCCGGCGAGGAGGGTGTATTCGTAGGTGATGTCCCGCTTGGTGGCCGAGGCATATTCATCCATGGCGAGGAGGATCTCTTCGAGGGGATACTTTCTGGCGTAAGGGATGATTTTTTTGCGTAAGTGCTGATTGGGGGCGTGGAGAGAGAGAACCAGATTCACTTTGAGGGGCTCTGCCGAAAGGCGCCGAATCCCTTCAACGACGCCTACGGTCGAGATAGTGATCCGCCGCTGCGAAACGCCTAGCCCATACGGAGCATTAAAAATTTCAATTGCTTTGACAACCGCCTCGTAATTTTCCATCGGCTCACCCATCCCCATAAATACGAGATGGGAAACCCTTTCCCCTTTTTCTTGAAGGAATCGGTCAATGTGAAGAACCTGCTCAACGATTTCCGCGGGAGATAAATTTCGTTTTAACCCTTCTCTCCCTGAAGCACAAAAGGCGCAACGAGCAGGACAGCCTACCTGACAGGAGATACAAACGGTCCGGCGATCGCCCGAGAGGATCAGGACAGATTCAACCCGTTTGCCATCGGGGAGCTCCCAGAGAAATTTGATTGTCTCCTGATCATCCGAATGGAGAGCTCTAAGTTGCTTCAGAAGAGGGAAGCTCCATTCGCCTGTCAATTTGGCCCGAAATTCTTTGCCGAGGTTGGTCATCGCCTCAAAAGAGAGGGCTCGTTTGTGGTAGACCCACTCGAGCACTTGCGTCGCCCGAAACGGTTTTTCCCCATTTTGTTCCATCCAGAGCTTGAGCTCTTCTACAGTCTGTCCACAAAGTTCTTTCATAGCGGCGGGAAGTATACCAGGAAAGCCACTTGTTTTAAAAAGCTTATCCAGTCATGCTTAGGAAAAAATTTAGTTGTATGTTTAAAAATCCACTTGTCCATCGTGTCGATTCGGTCTACAGCCTCTTCATTCGCCTCGGAACCTTCTTGCAAAGCCTCCTTCTCCTTTACATGCGCCTCACTTGGGGTCACCAACTCTATCTTGCTGGGACGAAGAAAATCATGCACATCGACCAAGTCGTCCAATTGTTCTCTGGCCTCCATATCCACTATCCGGTGTTCAGCGCCTATCTTGTAGGTTACTGCGAGGCAATTGGCGGACTCCTCTTCATCCTGGGATTTGCCTCCCGCTTTGCCGCCATCCCTATCGCCACCATCATGATTACCGCCCTCTCTACCGCCCATGTCTCTCAAATGAACAACCTCCGTTTTCTTCACGAACCGAGCGCCTTTGTCGCCCAGGCCCCCTACCCGTATCTCATCGCAGCCCTCCTCATCTTCTGCTTTGGACCCGGTAAGATCTCCCTCGACGCCTGGATCAAACGGTGGGCAAGCCGCCAGCCAAAATATTGAAATTTAGGGAGAAAGCAGCTAAACTACTCGCATGGAAAAAATTGCTGATAGTCTCAAGCACATCGTCGCCCTCTGCAAACGGCGCGGATTTATCTACCCGGGCTCTGAAATCTACGGCGGGTTTGCCAACACCTATTCGTTTGGCCCCTACGGCGCCGAGCTAAAAAAGAACATCAAAGACCTCTGGTGGAAGATGTTTGTCCATGGACGAAGAGACATGGTGGGCCTCGACGGTCCTATTTTGCTCCACCCGAAAACATGGACCGCCTCAGGACACGTCGAGGGATTCAACGATGCACTAATCGACTGCAAAGCGTGTAAAGGGCGCTTCCGCTGCGACCACCTCATTGAAGAATCCTTGAAACAAAGCGCCGACGGCCTTTCCCTCCCTCAGATGACCGCCCTGGTGCAGAAACACAAAATCCGCTGTCCCAAATGCGGCGCCTCCGATTTTACCGAAGCGCGCACCTTCAATCTCATGTTCCACACCCATATGAGCAAAACGGGAGGCGAGGGCGACGTCGCCTACTTGCGTCCCGAAACGGCCCAAGCGATCTTCCTCGACTTCAAAAACGTCGTCGATACCATGCGCGTCCGCATCCCCTTTGGCATTGCCCAAATCGGCAAAGCGTTCCGCAATGAAATTACCCCCGGCAATTTCGTCTTCCGCGTCATCGAATTTGAGCAAATGGAAATTGAGTATTTTATCCGCGCCGCTGACTGGCAAAATACTTTTACCGACTGGCTGAGCGCTATGCACAAGTGGTGCCAAAAAATTGGCCTCAATCCGGCCCGCATCCAAGAAAAAGAGCATCCACAAGAGCAGCTCTCCCACTACTCCAAACGGACCGTCGATCTTACCTACGATTTTCCCTTTGGCCCGAGCGAACTTTACGGCCTTGCTTACCGGACAGACTTTGATCTCGGTAGGCATGCCGAATTTTCCGGCAAACCCCTTGTCTTTACCGACCCCGAAACCCGCGAGCAATACGTTCCCCATGTCATTGAGCCCACCTTTGGCGTGGAAAGAACATTACTGGCGCTGTTATGCGATGCTTATGAAGAAGAGCAGCTCGAAAACGGAGAGATGAGAACGGTGTTGCATTTTGCCCCCTGCATTGCCCCGGTGAAGGTCGCTGTCTTCCCGCTGATGAAAAAAGAAGGTCTGTCGGAAAAAGCGAAAAAAATCTTTGAAACGCTCCACGCCCTTTGGCATTGCGAGTACGATGAGTCAGGCGCTATTGGCAAACGATACCGCCGTCAAGACGAGCTCGGCACTCCCTTCTGCATCACCGTCGACTTCGACACGCTCGAAAACGATACGGTGACACTGCGCGACCGCGACTCCATGAAGCAAGAGCGGATACCCGTTAGCAAGCTCGTCGAGATCTTGTCCGACAAGCTGCGATAATCCAAGAACCTATCCGGATAAAATTTTTCGTCGAGTTTTTGGATTATTCTTCACTCATAACAGAACTGGGGCATAAAAAGGCCTGGATCTATCTTAAACACCTGACTAAATTCTTTCGCTATTGAAGGTGTAACTAGTTTCTGCCCTGTTTCAATGCGGCAAATTGTGGCTTGGCTTGCAGCCGCATGGGGAAATCTTTGCTTTATTTCTTGCCCCAGTCGCCATTGCTGCCATTGCTTCACACCTCGTAAATCTTTGATGATTTGTGCGCGTGAAGTTTCTTCTTGGATTCTCAAATGACGCATATCCAGCAGAACTTCACGAGCTATATCATTGATTTTAGCAACGTAATGATCGGATAAGTTTTTTTTAATGTTTGTAAACTTCGCGAATTGACTGGGATTGAGAGCTAGAGTTTCTTGGACAAAGGCATGAGAAAAATTATAGAGCTTCTCCAACCGCTGTCGATCCTGGTCCGTACGAGCTTGTTCGATCAGTAAAGTGCGGAAAGCCTCTTTGAAATAAGTGGGCTGTCTCTCCAGTTGGTTAGTCGCTTTAATACTCGCACAAATGTCCTTGCGCACCTTGTCGATTTTTTCAATCAAGTTCGCTTGTTGTACTTGCATATTACGGATAGCCGCATAGCGAGTTTGTAAAATGTATCGACCTTCTATATGTGTTGTATCCGGCGCGAAGGTAATATTAAGAAAACGTTCTAGAAAAGAACGATCCATTCCCTTCTGGAACTCAGTGGCATACTGCAGATACAGAGACAGCACGGTTTGTACTGCAGGGTGCTTCCCTGCACTATTTAAACGATTTAGAGCACTCTGAATTTCGTCCAGCGCGTGTTGCACAAACAAGGCAATTCCCTCATCAGGATTGAGAAGGCCTTGCGCTGCCTCATTCAGGAGCGTTAGCCCCTTTTGCCTAAGAAGGGAGTATTGTGTTTTCTCATCAAGTTCCCGATCTGCCTCATTCATCCATTTTGGCATATTCATCGTTGCATTCGCAGTGCGATAGTAGTCGGTCCCTTTAAGAAACACAAAACCATCAGGCTGTCTCGCAAGGCCCACCCTATACTGTTGCCATTGCGTGTTGTCGTAAGCGATGAGGCAAGGAAGGGTACTACTATGCGCTGCATTGCGCTGGCATAACTCTTTCACTTTTCCATGCTCACTCAGTTGGATCTTATCGGCTGAGAGCCCCTGATCTTGGGCTCCTGAGCACTCAAAGTGCAGCTTTGTTTGATAACAAACAATCAACTGTTGGAAAAAGAAAAGGAATCTCCTCTCCATGTGCTCTTGAATCATTTCAGAGTATTCTGCTACGACCTCATCCTCGTGGGGTATCCTCAGAACAGACAAAGGATTTTGGAACTTATAATCACAAACTGGTAATTGCATACCTGAACTGTCTTGGAATACCCTATCCGTCAGAGACATCGTCTCTGTTAATATATGAGGATATTGTTCTCGACGTTCTTGTTTGACAAACTTAGGTCCTGATGTTTCCGCTCCAACAAGCGACATATATGGCATACAAATTCTAAAATAAAACGGGCGAAATGGTACACCATTCTATTCAGATTCGCAAGAACATTGAACCTATCCGGATAAAATTTTAGTGAGATATACCGAAATAACCTGAAGAGTTGACTTTTGGCTGCGTCAGGTTTTCCTCAACATTCGCATTCTCGCTCGCGCCTTGCCCGAAGGCAATGCTCGCTCGTTCCGAATGCGAATGTTGAGGACCCTCCTTGCCAAGAAGTCAACTCTTCAGGTTATTTCGGTATAGAGGGTGTCTACAAAATGAGGGTTCGTCGAGTTTTTGGATTATTTTACGGCAAGAAGCGGTCTTGGGGGCCAGGCTCTTCGGGCATGGGGAGTTTGAATTGGTGGCGATGGGCGGCGAGCTGCCGATAGAAAAAGTCGCTGATCCAGCAGGGCAAAAAGGACAGAAGTCCCAAGAGTTTGTACTTTCCTCCCACGATCCAGTAAATGCGGTAGATGGCGCGCGAGCGAATGTAAAATTCCCTCTCGTCCGATTGGTAATTTTCCACTAACACAATGCTCTGCGCCCGCGTCAGTGGCTTTTGCGGTCCGCTTAAAACCTCTTTCGCTGTCTGCCCACCCAGCGGCGCGAAGATCAACTTTTTCTCTTTGTCGATCCCAATCAAATAGCGTACCGACCGATGACAAAAGGGACATTCCCCATCAAAAAATACAATGTGCTTACCCACCTTCGACTCCTACCACTTGCGGCCGCTCTCGCTTGAGCTCATCAAATTGTTTTGCCAAAGCCAACACTTCGGCTTCACTGCTTTGGCCACTATAGATTTTGAGTTTGATCTCCTCTCGCCTTTGCATCCAGTTTCTTTCCAAAAGTTTTTGGATCGTCTCCACAAAACAAATTTTCGCCCGATCGCGATTCACTTTTTTCTGGAGCACTTCGGCTAAAAAAAGTTGCGCTTCCGCTTGGTCAAGGTCAATGGCAAAGGTAAGCAAATCCCTCGGCTTTCCTTCTTTCACAGCGGCAAAATATTTCTCAAAGAGAGCTCTCGCGGCGCCGAGACGAAAATCTTCCGTTTTTAGATTCTTCTCCGCAAGGTTAACTAGCTCCGGCATGCTTTCGCCCATGAGGAAGAGCCAGCGCAAAAGATCGGCTTCCAGGATACGGTCAGGATCTACCTCCGAAAAAGTGACGCTGGCGGTCCTCCGGATGTGGACTTGGGGCGTGTGGTCTTCGGGCCCACCGAGAAGTGATTCGGGGGTTTGGGTGAGGCGGGCGAGCTTGCGTAGGCTTTCGTGTACCATGAGGGGGTGATCCCAGGCGCGGATCTGCTTAGCTATCGATTGGATGAGTTCGTTTTTTCCGGCGGGCGACTGCATGTTGATCGCTTGCGATTTCCGAGCGACGAGAAAGGTGAGGTAATCGACACTTTGTTCAAGGAGTTTTTGCCACTCGTGCGGCCCTTTCTCCTGCAAGATGAGGTCGGGATCACATTTCTCGGGAAGGGGCACAACAAAGACCTCGACGCCCTCTTTTTGAAAAATGTCTCCCACCTTCACAGCGGCTTCTTGTCCAGCGTTGTCCCCGTCCATGGCGAGATAGACCTGCCGGACGCCGAGATGAATGAGCTCCTGCGCTTGCTGCAGACCGAAGGCAGTCCCTTGCCCGGCCACGGTCCAGACAAAGCCGGCGTGGATCAGTCGTAATGCATCGAGTTGCCCTTCAACGATGAGCGCTCTGCGGTCTTTGGCAATCGTTTTGCGCGAGTAGCTGAGGCCAAATAGGACTTTTGATTTTTTAAAGAGCGACGTTTCAGGAGTGTTAATGTACTTGCCGCCAAAGGTGTCGGGTTTAAATTTGCGGGCCGAAAAGCCTATGATGGCGCCGGCTGCGTCGCGGATGGGAATGGTGATCCGGTCGGCAAAAAAGTCGCGTCCCTGTGTGAGGAGTCCCACTTCTTCAAGCACCTGATCGAAAATCTTTTGCTCACGCATAACCCCCTGCAGCAGTCTTGGCTTTTTGGGGGCAAAGCCAAGTTCAAAGGTCTCGATGAACTCAAGATCTACGCCCCGGCTGTAGAGATAGTCGAGAGCTGCATGCCCCTCCAGCGTGTGAAGGAGACAAAATTGGTAAAACTTGGAGGCCTTTTCAAGAGCTTCTTTCAGAAGGGCTTTGGGAGGGCCTTTCTTTTCTGTCCCTTCCACTTCTTCGAGCTGGACGTGAAACTTTTCAGCTAAGCTCTCAACCGCTTCGAGAAAGCTCATTTTCACATGAGTCATGAGAAACTGGATCGCATCGCCATGCGCGCCACAGCCAAAGCAGTGGTAATGGCTGTCCCCTTTCTGAATGACGAAGGAGGGGGTTTTCTCTTCGTGAAAGGGGCAGAGAGCTTTGTAGGCGGCACCTGCCCGGTGGAGCTTGAGATAGGGATTCAACACTTCGATCAGATCGATGCGCGACCGAAGAATTTCTAAACTGTTTTTCGAAAACGTGCCCATCAAATGTTTTCGTGGATATAGCTCCCACGCCTGTAGATGATTCTTTCCCAACCGCGATTTTTCATATAGCTAAAACAACGTTTTTCAAATACATCGCCGCGTGGGAAGTGGTGGCTATCCTCACGAATTTCCCCGTAAATGGGGGCCCGAAAATCTCTTTGCCTCACCAAAAAAAGCTGATCGGAAAAACCCTCTTTGGCCACGTAAAAATTCCATGTCTTGCGATATGACTCTTTTTTGGCTTCATTATATTTCCCATTCCAGGTGAGACCCGCCACTTTCACTTCAGGCCGCTTCTCCATGAATTTCAGCGCCTTCCCAATCCAATCGCACGGCGCATCGAGCCTCACATCTCCCGTGAGATAGAGGAGATAATCGCCCGTAGCCTCGTAAATCGCTGTGAGCGGCCCTAACGCGTTGTAATACACCCAATCGGCTTTGATCCCCGCATCTGGCTGGAAATCTTCCCGTTGCAGGCCAAAATAGGACAAAACAGCCCCATCCGCCACCACATAGCGGGTAAGAACCCCTTCATCAATTCGCTTTTGCGCTGCCGCCTTGACTGCGGTCAAATCTCTTACGTTATTGATGATGAGAAGCCGCTCGACAAAAGGGAATTGGTGATAGGCAATTTGGCGCACTCGCAAATACTCGGGGTCGAGGAGGATTAGGCGCCAATCTTTTTCCCAACAGGTTGTGGCAAAAGAAACTGTAGACGCTTTGCGTCTTGTCTCAATGATCTGTTGCATTGATTTCTACACTGTACTCTATGGTGGTCGGAACCCTGAATTTAAAACGAGCTGCCTCGGCACGTATGTCGTTCGCAGTGGGGCCAAATCCACAACGAATTAAACCTTTCTCAATGCTCCGCATAGCCTCAGATGCATTCATCAGATTCAACATCATCTGCTGCGATATCACCTCGTGCACTTTCTGTCGGTGTCCAAAGACCTCCTCTCGAAGCTCTAAGGGACATTGATTGAGGTCGTTTTTACACATCTTCTGGAGTTTTCTCTCATTTTCCTGCGCTTGCAGCTTATGTTGATTTATCCAATTATTTCCTGCTCGTATACACCTCTCCTTCAGCCTCTCGGGATCGGTGGCTCCACTAGGGAGTATCGAATATGTTATTAATAATCCTATGACAGCAACCATTTTCTTACACCAAAATTATTATTTAATATAAAAAATATTAATAGATTTGCTACAATATCTACCATGAACCTATCCCAGTAAAAAATTTCAGTCGATTTTTTGGCTTATTTTGACCGATTTTCGATTTTTTGTCGGGGGGTAATATCAACATTCGTATATTATCCCCCGACAAAAAATCGAAAATAGGTTCATATGTTTTGTTGCACGAAGAGTACAATCGCTGCCCCCCCTTCTCTTGAAACTGCGTTTCACGAAGAATGCTTTCCCGCCCAGGGACATTTAGGCGTCATAGACCCGCAAGACACATCCCGCCAGATCAGAGCTGAGCAAGACAATTGGCAAGACATCTCGATTGCACTAAGAACCAACAACCTTACCTCCGGAATTTTTGGAAGCTTCCATCCAGAGCGCTCCCTTTTTATTGCGGAGCTGGCCGACTCCAGGTGCCGAGGAATTATCGTAATTAATCATTCGCTTTTCAAGAATTATTTCGATTTTCTTACCTTGCTCCTTCGCCTCTGTCCTACTTGTGAGGAATTTCGCTCCTATTCCAACGGCTTGATCTCAAGCCCTCTCGATCCCCGCGATTCTCGTTTGACTGAGCTACGCGAAAAATTGAAATCCGACGAGACGCTCCCGATCCCGGTGAAGAGCTATTATCTTTCACGCTTTTCTCTTCTTGCAACTGCCTATTACCTCCACATAGCCCCTTGGAAAGAAGCCAACAGAAGGTATTTTGCTCCCGTCGCCTACTGGAATGAGGAAACGAACTATCAAAGATTGCGCGAACTTGCATGTCAAGGGAACATGATTTCCATCGACGGCGATCCTGAAGACTGGAGTTTCATTGGAAACAATTCCTTGAGTATCCTTGATGTCGAGAATTTTCCCTGCCATTGTTTACTCGATCTCAAAATCCCAGTACCCGTTCCCATTTTATGGCGCGTGCGCATAAGCACTCTTTCCTATCACATCTGCACCTATGAGCCTTCGGAAATCCCTATCGACACCCTGCTTCTGAAAATCGAAGAGGTGTCTCGGAGCCGCTTTCCCATTCTACATTTTAGCAATCCCATTGCTGCTTTATATGCGCTCAAAATACCTCCTACAAAGATTCTATACGCCAACTCAAAAGAGTTATGGAATAAACTAGAACTTCCCTCTCTACCTGCAAGAAATCCTCTTCTTCCCAGAAGCCACTGAGAGACTGAAGCTCGGTTTGTGGTCAGTCTCTGAGAAAGTTGTTTCCTCAAGCGCTTTGTGTTAGCATGGAAACCATGAGTGCATCGACTCCCATGATGACACAGTGGCAAGAGTGTAAGACGGCGGCTCCTGAAGCTCTTCTCTTGTTTCGCTTGGGCGATTTTTACGAGGCGTTTTACGAAGACGCGAAAACAATTTCCAAAGAGATTAATTTGACGCTGACAACGCGGCAGGGAGTGCCGATGTGCGGCGTTCCGTTTCACAATGCCGATTTGTATGTCGACAAATTGGTGGCCAAAGGGTTTAAAGTGGCCGTCGCCGAGCAGATGGAAGATCCAAAAGAGGCAAAAGGAATTGTCCGGAGGGAAATCGTCCGCATTGTGACGCCGGGGACGCTAATCCACTCCGATCTTTTGTCCGATAAAAAGAATAACTTCTTTGTCTCCGTCACGCAAATCGGCGCTACGTTTGGCCTTGCATCCATCGATCTTTCGACAGGAGAATTGCGGACGCTCGAACTGGAAACGGAACAAGATCTCCTCGATGAAATTTCCCGCCTACGTCCCGCCGAATTTTTAGTAGGCAAAAAATTTAAGGAAAATCATCCCCTTTTCTTTCAGGAGTTGTCCCATGTATTTTCATTCTTAGTGAATGAGAGAGAGACTCTGGAACTGAAATTGGCCAGCGAAGTTTTGACAAGCCACTTTCAAACACACAATCTCGATGGCTTTGGCCTCAGGGGGCAAATCACCGCCATTCAAGCAGCCGGATCGCTCCTCCTCTACTTAAAAGAGGAGATGAACCTCACCCTAGACCATGTTTTAGGCATCCAAACCGAATCGCTCGCCCAATTTATGAGCATTGACCGCATGACGGCACGCGGATTGGAGTTGACCGAGTCGATGGGCGAGGGAAAAATAAAGGGCTCACTCCTCGACGTGATTGACACAACTTGTACCCCGATGGGGGCAAGGCTTTTGCGCCAGTGGGTCAAATATCCGCTGCTGTCGGTATCCGAAATTGAAAGAAGGCAAGAAGCGATTGGGAAATTTCTGGGGCAAGATTTGGCTCCTGTACGGCAGATTTTAGGCCAGGTGCGCGATCTCGAACGGCTTATGATGAAAATTGCCTCGGCTTACGCAAATCCGCGCACACTGCTTGCGCTTGGCACTTCGCTGTCACATCTCCCGTCGCTGAAAAATACCCTCACCACCTACACTCTCTCCATCGGAAATGGAGAAGCCCTCGCGCAAAAACTTTTGCGCGCTCTCACCGAGGCGCCGCCGCTCCGAATCGGTGAAGGAGATATTTTCCAAAACGGCTACAACGAAGAGCTCGACCGCCTCCGCACATTGAAAAATGATTCGCTGAGTTGGATGGCCCGTTATCAAACACGCCTGCGCGAAGAGACAGGGATCAAGACGCTGAAAGTGGGCTACACAAAAGCGTTTGGCTACTATATCGAGGTGAGTCGGGCGCAAGGAGACAAAGTTCCCGAAGGATTTCGCAGGCGCCAAACGCTGGTGAACGGCGAGCGGTTTGTGACGCCCGAATTGCAGCAATTTGAGCAGCAGATCCTCACCGCAGAAGAACGGGCTAAAGCAATTGAGACAGAACTCTTTGAAAATTTGCGTCTAGAAGTGGCCAAAGAGGCCTCTTGGGTCTACCAGGTGGCCAAAGAGATTGGGCGCCTCGATGCGCTTCTTTCCCTTGCCCACATCGCCCATGAAAAAAAGTGGGTTCGACCCACCGTCGACACCTCTTCTCTCCTCGAGATCATCGAAGGACGCCATCCTGTCGTTGAAGAGACTCTGGGGAGCGCCTCCTTCATCGCCAACGACACCCACCTCAATCTAGAAGCGCAGATGATGCTCATCACCGGACCCAACATGGCCGGCAAGTCAACCTATCTTCGGCAAGTGGCCCTCATCGCCATCTTGGCCCAAATGGGCTCCTACGTCCCTGCAAAAAAAGCCCACATTGGCGCGCTCGACCGGATTTTTTCCCGCATCGGCGCCAGCGACGATCTCGCCCGCGGCCAGTCGACCTTCATGGTTGAGATGACCGAAACAGCCAACATCCTCAATAACGCCACCTCGCGCTCCCTCGTCCTTCTCGACGAAGTGGGGCGCGGCACCAGCACTTACGACGGCATCTCCATCGCCTGGGCGGTGGCCGAATATCTTCTCACCACCCCAAAAAAACAGGCCAAAACTCTCTTTGCCACTCACTACTGGGAGCTCACCCGTCTGGCCGATCTTTTCCCCAACGCCGCCAACTTCCAAACGGCCGTCTATGAAGCACCCGACGGGATTGTATTTCTCCGTAAAATTGTCTCCGGCGGCACTGATAAAAGCTACGGCATCCACGTGGCCAAACTCGCAGGTCTCCCCGCGAAAGCGATCCAGCGGGCCGAAGAGATGCTCCGCAAACTCGAGGCAAGAGCTCCCCGCAAAAAGCAAATCCTTGATGAACAGCTGCCTCTTTTCTTGGATGCACATGTCTGATTTTCTCATCATCGGAGGCGGTGTCATTGGGCTATCGATTGCCCGCGAAATCAAGCGGCGCCGTTCTAACGCTGTAGTCACCCTCATCGAAAAAGAGGCCGATTGCGGCCAACATGCGAGCGGACGAAACAGCGGCGTTCTCCATGCCGGCTTTTACTACTCTGCCAACAGCTTAAAGGCCCGCTTTTGCAAAGAGGGAAATCGGGCGATGCAGGACTACTGCAACGCCCGAAATATCCCTATCAATCGGTGCGGCAAACTCGTCGTTGCCACAAAGGAATCGGAAATTGAAAGTCTCCATGAGCTGTACCGTAGAGGCCAGACCAATGGAGTACCTCTGACCCTTCTCTCGGCAAAAGAGGCACAAGAAATTGAACCGCGAGCGAAAACACTTTCCCACGCCCTCTATTCTCCCACCACCGCCTCTGTAAATCCTGCCCTTGTCCTACGCGCCATGGCGGAAGATGCAAAAAACGAAGGGATCACTCTCCTTACCCACACTGCCTATCGGGGGAGAACCTCCGAAGGAATCCTCACCACCCGTGGCCCCCTTTCGGCCCATTTTGTCATCAATGCCGCCGGCCTCTATGCCGACCGGATCGCACTCGATTTTGGCTTGTCCCAAAACTACCGCATTCTCCCGTTCAAAGGGCTCTATCTCTACTCTTCCGAGCCTCCCGGCTCTTTGCGCACCCACATCTATCCTGTACCCGACCTCAAATATCCCTTCCTCGGCGTTCATTTCACCCTTACCGATCAGGGCGCCATCAAAATCGGCCCCACGGCCATCCCCGCCCTCTGGCGCGAGCAATACAAAGGCTTCTCCCGCTTTAGCGCTCCCGAATTTCTCGAGATTGCCCTTCGTCAAACGCGTCTCCTCTTCTCCTCGCCCTTTGACTTTAAAAAACTCGCCTTTCACGAACTCCAAAAATATCTCGGCTCAAAAATGGTTGCCCTCGCCCAAAATCTTGCAATCAACGTCGATCCAGCCCACTACCGCACCTGGGGAAAATCGGGGATCCGCGCGCAACTCCTCAACACGAAAACCTCCACTCTAGAAAACGATTTCGTCATCGAGAAAGACTCCCGCTCACTCCACATCCTCAACGCCGTCTCCCCCGCCTTCACCGCCTCCTTGCCTTTTGCTCGATTTGCAACAACCCAAGTCCTCATTGAAAAATAATTCAAAACTAATCTACCCTCTCCTCTAGAGGTTCTTTAGAAATGCGTAAAGTCTCAGCCAAATTCAGTAAAGACAAAATTGCACGATTTTGTAAAAAGCATCATATCGTTTATTTAGCTCTCTTTGGCTCCGTTTTGACCTCTCATTTTTCAGATCAAAGCGATATTGATGTCTTAGTAAAATTTGAAAAGAGACATACTCCTAACCTCTTTGACCTTATTGGAATGGAATCGGAGCTCTCCAAAATGATCGGATATGACGTCGATCTTAAAACTCCCAATGAACTCAGCCGTTTTTTCCGAGGTGACGTCCTTGCAAAAGCCAAGATAATCTATGGAAAGTAAGGATCTAGTTCGTCTGAAGCATATGCTAGATTCTACCCAGGCAATCTTGACCTTTGCAAAGGGAAGACAAAGAACTTCCCTTGATAAAGATCGTCTGTTTCTCTCTGCGGTACTGAGAGAATTAGAAGTTGTGGGAGAGGCTGCAGGTCGTATCTCAGATAAAACTAGAAAAAAATTTCCTCATCTACCTTGGAAAGAGCTTGTTGGCTTAAGAAACAGACTCATTCATGCCTATTTTGATGTAGACCACGATATTATTTGGAAAACAATCCGAGAATACCTTCCTTTTTTTCTCGATCAGTTAAAAGATATCATCAACATCTGTGATGGGTCACATGCCCTTTAATCCGAAAACCCTTGCCCTCTATCCCACGGAACCGGGCGTCTACTTGATGAAAGACGCTAAAGGCTTTGTGCTCTATGTAGGCAAAGCGAAAAATTTGCGGGCGCGGCTGAAACAATACTTTGGAACAAGCAAAGATGCTAGGCAAATGGTCCCTTACTTGACCGCACAGGTGGAAAATATCGACACGATCGTCACCCTCACCGAAAAAGATGCGCTGATCCTGGAAAATACGCTGATCAAAAAACACAGCCCAAAGTACAACGTACTGCTCAAGGACGACAAAACATTCATTAGCTTGGTGCTCACGCGACATAAGTGGCCGATGCTCCGCCTGGTGCGCTCGAAGGGCAAGCCAAAAGAGGGGGGCACCTACTTCGGTCCTTACACAAGCGCCTTAGCTGCCAGGCAAACATTTGACTTGATGACGCGCCTATTCCCTTTACGCCAATGTTCTGATGGGGAGTTGGCCAGCAGATCGCGCCCTTGCCTTTTGTACGACATCAAGCGCTGCGTGGCGCCCTGTGTGGGAAAATGTACGGAAGATGAGTATCACAAATACGTCGAAGGGGCTGTGCGCTTATTGAGAGGCAAGGACAAAGATCTCTTAGAAGAGCTGAAAAAACAAAGGGAAATCGCGGCCGAATTGTTGGAGTTTGAAAAAGCGGCTGAATTGCAAAAAATGATGAAAGGAATCGAGCATGTAACACAAGAGCAACACATAGAAAATCCGATGGCAAAGGATTGCGATGTGTTGGGCCTTTACCGCGAGGCCGATGCGGTGATGATTGCTCTTCTGATGTTTCGCGAAGGGAAAATTGTGGGCTCGGAACATTTTAGTTTTCACTTCATCGCCTCCAATGAGGAGGAAATTTTGGAGTCGTTCGTGCTGCAGCACTACAAATACTTACCAAAACTTCCCGCCGAAATTTTAGTGCCATGTGAATTGGGACAGGCCGAAGCATTGGGAGAAATTCTCTCCGAATCGGCTGGGAAAAAGATTGAAGTGCTTGCGCCCAAAAAGGGGAAAAAGAGCGACCTCATCGAGATGGGCCAGAGAAACGCCCATGCCCTTTTCGTCCGCGAACAAGATGCAAAATCTTTAAAAGAAAAAATGCTCCTCGACCTGCAGGAGACGCTGCAGCTGACACGCTTTCCACGGCGGATCGAATGCTTTGACACCTCCAATTTGGGCGGCGCCGATGCGGTGGCCTGCATGGTGTCATTTGTCCAAGGAGAGAGGGACAAAGCCAAAACACGCCTGTTCAAAATCCGTGGCAAAACCGATGATTACGCCGCCATGCGGGAAGTTCTTTCGCGCCACTTCACCAAGGAAAAAGATTTTTGCGACCTTTTGATCGTCGACGGCGGCAAAGGACAGCTAGGCATCGCCATGGAGGTCTTAGAAGAGCTCCAAATCGCGTGGGTCGATGTGATTGGGGTGGCAAAAGAGGAGGCGCGCCACGACAAAGGGCTGACACGAGAGCAAATTTTTCTCCCTCACCGCAAAGACCCCCTCCTCCTCGACCCCAAATCGCCCCTCCTGTTCTTGCTCCAGCGTATCCGCGATGAGGCTCACCGCGTCGCCATCGGCTACCACAGAAAACGGACCGAGAAAAAAATGACGAAAAGTGCGCTGGATGAAGTGCCAGGCATTGGCCCTGTGAAGAAAAAGAGGCTTTTGAACCACTTTGGGAGCGTAGCCGCCATCAAAAAAGCGTCGCGAGAAGAATTAGGTGCAGTGAAGGGAATTTCTGAAAAGGATATCGATCTCTTAAAAAGGCATCTGTAGTTGTCCATGAAGTATTCATTCGCCGGATCTTTTTGCCTTTTTCGGCGCCCTCCAATCTTTTCGAACTCCTTAACTTTATTCAAGTTAGAGTCGTTCGAAAAGATCGGAGGGCGCCGAAAAATCATCAAAAATCTCCGGCAAAGCAATATTTCAGGCCCAACTCTGTAGAATTTTTTTCCTCATTGCCCTATGATGGTCGTCATGAATCTCATTCAACCTGTCACACCCGTCACTTTCCTCATGGCAGGGCTCTTTGGCCTTTGCTCTGCCTATTTGGCTCACCGCGGAGGACGCAACCCCTATAAGTGGTTCTTTATTGGAGCTCTTTTTGGCATCTTTGGTCTGGCCATATTATTCGTGATCCCACGAATGAAAAAAGAGGCCTCCCAGTCCAAGACTATACCCTTGCCTGAGATTAACGGACCTGCCGATAAACTATGGTACTATCTCGATCCCTCGCAAGAGCAACAAGGCCCCATGAGCCACCACGCCCTCACCTCTGCCCTTCGACAAGGAAAAATTAGCCTATCTACCTACGTATGGCATGAAGACTTAGGCGATTGGAAAGTTTTAAAAGAATTTGTCAAAGAGGGCAATGAAATGCCCTCCGTTCAATAGATATTTACCAGGAAGCTTTCACTACACCCGGGATGAGCCCTTGGTTGGCCATCTCACGGAAGCAGATTCGGGAAAGCTTGAATTTGCGAAGAAATCCGCGCGATCTGCCGGTGAATTGGCATCTGTTGCGCAGGCGGATGGAGGAAGAGTTCTTCGGCATCTTGTTCAGATTGTCGACCGCAGCCAGCCTCTCTTCGATGGGGCGGGTCATGTCGAGGATCACGGCCTTTAATTTCGCCCGTTTATCCCACTTATTTTTTACCATTCGTTCGCGTTTCTTTTGTCTAGCGATAGAACATCTTTTTGCCATTTCTTACTCTCTATTTTTTTCTGCCAGGCCCTTTTTGGCGCTGTTTGCGGTTTGGGTCTCGTTTGTTGACCACATAGACACGTCCTCGGCGGCGGACAATGAGGTCCCCTTTCGATGGATCGGCCTTGATGGATGCTCGTACTTTCATGAGTCTTATCCTTGTAGAATGAGAAAATTTATACCAGAAGGGGCCATTTGCATTCAAGAGACAACACAGCTCTAGAATTGAGAACAATATTTTTTTACCACTTGCGAACCCTATGAACGAGCGCTTCAAGATTGAATATTATCGGGCGATGGAGTATCGTAGAGGGATCAAAAAAACTTTAGTTTTTGGATGAAACATGAAACGTACCTACCAACCCAGCAAATTGAAGCGAAAGAGAAAATTTGGATTCCGCGCCCGTATGAAAACGGTCGGGGGGCGAAAGGTGATTCGCCGCCGCCGAAAAGCGGGTCGAAAAGCTCTTACAGCTTAAAACGGAGTGATCGGCTGCGCAAGCGAGCCGATTTCCTATGCACCTCCCGCCAAGGAAAGCGACTGGTTGGAAAATTCCTTTGCATCGACGTTCGGAGAGCCCCGCGCCTCCGCTTCGGGATTACTGCATCTAAAAAATACGGTCATGCTCCAGAGCGCAATCGATTCAAAAGGCTTGTCCGTGAGACGTTTCGCCTGGAAAGGGCCAACCTTCCTCTCGTTGAATGCAATGTTATTCCCCGTGAAAGGGCCAAAAACGCGATGCAAAAAGATATTTCTCAAGAAATTCTTCACCTTTTGAACCCATGAACCTATCCACAAATGCTTTTGGACCATCCCGAGTTTCGGCCGGCGTTTTTCTAGAAAAAACGCTCGTCCGAATTCTCGGGCTGGTCTCCAAACACTTTACACGGATAAGTTCATGCTAAATGAAGCGCAATGGCGAGCTGTGCGGGCCACCCAGGGACGCATTCTCGTGCTCGCTGGCGCAGGGAGCGGGAAAACAGGGGTGATTGTCCACCGGATCGCCTACCTGATCCGGGAGCAAGGGGTCGACCCGAAGGCGATTTTAGGCCTCACCTTCACCAACAAGGCCGCGGCCGAAATGCGCCACCGAGTCGAGAAGATGATCGGCGCAGAGTCAGCCAAGCAGGTGACTCTTTCGACTTTCCATAGCTTTTGCATGCAAATCTTGAGAAGGTGGGCTGATAAACTGGGTTTCACTCGCCACTTTAGCCTATACGATGAGCGAGACATGGAGCGGCTCATCAAGCAGCTGGCCCGCGAAATGCTCGGCCATGAAGGGGAGCTTCCCTCTCTGGCCGCTACCCGCACGGCCCTGACCCAAATCGGAAATGGAGAGAAAAAAGGACATGACAAGTTTTCCCTTGAAATGCACGGAAGGCTCCAATCGCTGCTCCGCGCCCACAATGCGGTGAGCTTTGACCACCTGATTCAGCTCACGTTACGCCTCTTTGAAGAGCACCCCGACATTCTGACCCTTGTGCAGGAGCGCTACCACTACCTGATGATCGACGAGTACCAAGACACCAACGGCCCCCAATTTCGCTTAGCCGAGCTGCTCGCCAAAAAACGGGGTAATCTCTTTGTCGTGGGAGACGACGATCAGTCGATTTACGGCTGGCGTGGCGCCGAAGTGACCCACATCCTCAACTTTAAAGCGGACCAAATCATCAAACTCGAGCAAAATTACCGCTCCACCATGACCATTCTCGAGGCGGCCAATGCTGTCATCGGCCGCAATGAAAGTAGGCATAAAAAAAATCTTTGGAGCCAAGTCACAACAGGTGACCTGATCGAAGTGTTCAATGGAACGAATGAAACAGAAGAGGCCCAAGGGGTGATTGATCGCCTGATTCGCCTCCGCGAAGAGCGGGGCCTGCGCTGGCGCGACATGGTCATCCTCTACCGCTCCAATGCCCTCTCGCGCCAATTTGAAATGGCGCTCATCAACGCCTCGTGGCAATTCCAAGGGAAATGGCTCCGCGGGATCCCGTATGAAGTATTTGGCGGACTCGAATTTTCGGAGCGGAGCGAAATCAAAGACCTCGTCTCCTATTTGCGCGTCATTGCCAACGAAAAAGACCAAGAAGCTCTCCTGCGCATTCTCAATGTGCCCCGGCGCGGCATATCGGATGAATTCCTAGATGAGCTCACCCAAAAAAACAGAGCGGAAAATATTTCCCTGTGGAACCTTCTCGAAGAAATTGCCGAAGGGCGCCTTCCCTATCCGAAACATCCGAAAGGAGTTTCTGGAATCCGTTCTTTTGTCCAGCTGATCCGCCAGGCAAGGCATAAATTTCAGCCCGGAAAACTGGCCGACGCACTCCAGTGGTTCATTGAAGAGAGCAAGTACAAAAAAGCGATCGAAGAAGAGGTGAAATCGGAAAAAATGCGTCTCTTCAAGTGGGAAAACGTCCAAGAATGCGTCAATGCAATTGCGCAATATGAACAAGAAGACCAAGGAGGCACCCTCGCCGACTTTTGCGCCAGCACCGCGCTCGCCAAACCCACCTTCGCCTCCCATGTCAAAAAATCCTCAAACGACGCCGTGCAACTCATGACCATGCACAGTTCCAAGGGACTTGAATTTCCCGTCTGCTTTCTCGTAGGGCTCGAAGACCACATTCTTCCCCACGAAAAGAGTCGAGAAGGGGTAGGAATTGAAGAAGAACGACGCCTCTTTTACGTCGGCATCACCCGCGCCATGAAAACCCTCATCTTAAGCATGGCCAGATCGCGCATGCGAAACGGCGTCGCCCATCCCACAAATCCGTCCCGTTTCCTCTTTGAAATCCCCAAACATCTCCTCAAAGCAACGTCGGCCAAGAACCTATCCGGATAAAATTTTTCGTCGAGTTTTTGGATTATTTTGGCCGATTTTCGCTTTCTTTGGGTGGGGGTAGTCAAATCGTATACAACCCCCACCCAAAGAAAGCGAAAATCGGCTCAAAAAAACCGAAAAATCGACTGAAACTTTTTATCGGATAGGTTCAAGCATGGCTAATCTCCCCACACTCATCTTGCGCCACAAGCGTGAGAATTTAAAGAAATGTTCCCTGCGCGGCCTAGAAACACGATCTGATTTTCAATTTTACACCTATCCGGGCGATGCCCTTCCCCCTCTCGACGGCTACGTCCTTCTCAAAGTGGGCGCGCCCGTCCTGACGCGCGAAGATGCCAACCAAGGCATTATCCTCATCGATGGAACCTGGCGTTTAGCCGAGAAAATGGAGAAGTTTGTCGGCCCCATGGAAGCGCGCAGCCTGCCCCCCCACTTTCGGACCGCCTATCCGCGGAAGCAGACCGCCTGCCCGAATCCCGACGAGGGACTCGCCTCCATAGAAGCGCTCTACCTCGCCTATCTCATCTTAGGAAGAGACACCACTGACCTTCTCTCCCACTACCATTGGAAAGAAGCCTTCCTCAATACTTGCAGGCAAGTCTTTGGATCATTCCCTTCTGGATCTCTTTCTGATAGCACTTGTAACAGGCAGGAAAATATTTCTCCTCTGCACCTAAGTCAACGGTAGGCCCCTCATTCGTCGCCACACCGTTGCTGTGCTTGAGATTCATGATCGACTTCCGCTCGCAAAAATGGCACGTCGCCTTCACCTCTTCGATCGAGTCGGCTAATTCCAAGAGGCGAGACGACCCTTCAAATAGCTTCGATTTAAAATCGGTCCGAAGGCCGTAGCACAAAATCGGAATATTCCAATCAAGGGTGATGCGTCTGAGCTCCTCAATCACCGCTGCGCTCACAAACTGCACTTCATCGACCAAAATGCAGCTGATCCCCGTATAGTCGATGTGCTTGAGCGAATCGGCATTTTCAATCAACACATCCGCCGTCATTTCCAGTCCTGCGCGCGATTTGACCCGCTCCTTGCCAAAACGAACATCGAGATCGGGCTTCATCACCAACACATTCTTTCCTTGCTGTCGATAATTGTGCGCTACCGCGAGCAAGTTCAGCGTCTTCGCGCTGCCCACCGTACCATGACGAAAATAGAGCTTTGCCATCACACCCTCCGTGGTTTTAGAGATTGAGCTGTACCGAAAACAACCTGACTTAAAATCATCGATTGTCTTCTGGCATGTAGTTTTGCAACTACCTCATTGGTTATCTCCATTTCCCCAATTTTTTGCCACGTAAAATTTTACTTGATTAAAAGATTTTTTTTACGCATCTTTTTCCCCAGTTTTTTAGAGAGGTTTTATGATACCCACAGAAAAGCAATTTTCTACGCCTCGCGGTTGGCAGATGGTAAACTCTCAAGGCGATTTAAGCGCCCGAAGCAATCCTCCACAGGGATTGATTCCTCCACAGATATTTGATTCAAATGCATCTCCTGCATACCGCAATCTGGGAAATCTCACAAATCGGTCAGATGCTACCTCAGTCCTCCCGCTACATGACATGAAACCAGTTACAGAGGCCGATCTTAAAAAGCGATCTCCATTTACTCCTGGATCATCGCGCACCCCTCCCTCACCGACGAACCTCACAGCCCCCCCTGATTCTGAACGAACAGACTTCACCTGTGATGAGCCTCCGATTCAACCCAATCCCCAGGCACCGAAACGGATCCATCCAATTCGTCCACTCAACCCTGAACAGCCAATCATTCTTTCTAAGATCCAGTCCCTTCCTCCCAAGACTCATACCCCTACGCGCAAACGAAAATCGTGCCTACGATTCTTCTGGGATGAGTTGTGTTGGCTCCTCCGAGTCCTCTGTTGTTGCGTGTACAGAAGAGAGCGCTCGTAAAAGGTTCAACTTTTGCGCGACAGCCAAAGAAAAAGGGCGATCAGAAAAAATCCTACCACGCTCACTAGGGGAAATGTGGAACCAAAAGCGCCTGAACACTTTTCACCATCGTGACACAGGTTCGTAATCAGAGAAAAGTAGATTTGGACGCCTTGGAACAGGGCCACAACTCCGCCCAAGAGGGCAAGAGGCAGCGCATAAAAAATAATCCCCCGATCGTTTCGGTACGAAGCAATGCCCAGGATCAGGGCAAGAGGAAAGAGTGCCGTTCTCTGATACCAACAGAGAAAACAAGGGGAGTGATGAAACACCTCGCCATAAAGAATGCTCGTGCAAAATCCAAGAAGAGCAATCACCCAAGCGAAATAAAGACCGTTTCGCACAAAAAAGCTCATTTTTTCTTATCCATTTTCTGGGAGATGTCTCTCCATGTCGTATCTATCCGCTTTCCATTCAGAAAAAGAGTCGGCGTGCCAAATTCATCGCCCATGAGTGCTTCTCCTAAGCGCAAATTCTTCTCCAGATCTTTGTAGTACTGCTCCTGTTCGATACACTGTGCCAAGCGGGCCAAATCTGTGATTCCTACTTTTCTTGCTGCAGAGAGAATTTCTTCGGGAGTCGGTTCCTCTATTTGAAACAGCTCGTGTACAAAGGGAACAAAAAGAGAGGAGTCGATTTGGTAAACCCCGAGAGCAGCATTGGCAAGGGGTTTAGACCCTTCAAGAAACGCAACGGGAATGAACAAAAATCTCGCCCGATTTGTTTCAATATAGTTTGCTTCAATCTGAGGAAATATCTCCTCCATGAACCGATGACAAGGGCCGCACCGAAAATCTTCAAATAGGGCCAACACCGTTTTCCCTTGGCCAAAGGAAAGACAGCCCGGTCCCCCTTTTCCCCTCAATTGATCCTCTCGGCTGGCACGAAACCAAATACCTCCTGCGATCACAAGGCAAGCAAACCCCAAGGTAATAAAAACACGCTTTTTGTGATTGATCATCTCTTCTCTCATACTAAAAAATTTAGTTTACTCTCAAGTGACAGTTGACATCTACGAGAGGGAGCAGGTACCATGGAGCTACCATTTTTTTTTGAACCCTCAGTCGTGCAGCCGAAACGTTATACATTAGAACATCACCGCATTCCCCCTGACAAGATCGATACCCATGCGTTCTATGTCATACAGAAGCTGCGCCAAGCAGGCCATAAGGCCTACCTGGTGGGCGGAGGGGTACGCGATCTTCTCCTGAACCATCCTCCCAAAGATTTTGATGTCTCCACTTCGGCTAAACCCGAAGAGATCCGCGCCATCTTTCGCAACGCTATCCTCATCGGCAGGCGATTTCGTTTAGCTCACGTCCGCTTTGGCAAAAAAATCATCGAAGTCTCGACGTTCCGCGCTGGAGAAACGGGGGCGCCCGATCTCATTGTCCGCGACAACATTTGGGGCAGCGAAGAAGAGGACGTGCTGCGGCGCGACTTTACCATCAACGGTCTCTTCTACGATCCCGAGACACAAGAAGTGATCGATTATGTCGATGGCTATCCCGACCTAGAAAAGAAAGTGTTGCGTACCATTGGCGAACCCGAAGTGCGCTTCGCCCAGGACCCCGTGCGGATGATTCGCCTCATCAAGTTTTGCGCCCGCTTCAATCTCAACATCGAACGTCCCACCTTCGAAGCCCTCCTCAATTGCAAAGAGATGATCCTAAAAAGTTCTTCTGTCCGCATCCTCGAAGAGCTCCTCCGGATGCTCGAATCGGGAGCGGCAAAACCCTTTTTCCATCTCCTGGCCGAATATGGAATGCTTCAGCAACTTCTCCCTGAAATTGCCCACTATCTCTCCTCCCAACCCAAAAGTGATCTTCTTTCACTTCTCGAAGAGATCGACTCTGAAGTGAAGAAAAAACCACCGGAACCCATCGATCGTACGATCCTCCTCTCTGCTCTCATCTACCCCATTTTTCACGACTTCATTCACCTCCAATCGAAAACCGCGCGTTTCCATCTCGGTCAAATCGCCGAAGCGTCGCACCATGTCATCGACTGTATTTTCTCTCCCTTCTTTGCGCTACCCCGTCGGATTCGCGCCATCGTCAGTTTTCTTCTCACCTCGCAGATGCGCCTTGTTCCCCTGGACAGGCAAATGCCGAAAAGAGCGCGGCCTCCCCGCGACCCCTTCTTCCCCATGGCTCTCTACCTCCTCAAAATCCGCTCTTCCGTCCAACCCGAGCTCCTCCCCTTTTACACCTTTTGGACCGAGAGCACCTTCGCCTCGCACACTTCCCCCCCCGAAGCCGAATCAGAACATAGGCGTCCGCGCCGCAGACGGCGTCGGAGATAGCGCATGGAGGAGATCCGCGTCAGCCCCGACATCTCCCTCTACCATGCAGGCCCACCCCTTGACCTCGGCCCCTTACCCTCCCTCTTCTACTTTGCCCTCTCTGGACCCGATACCCTCACGCTCGACCCCTTCAACCAACCGGTTCACTTCCTGCGCGGCCAGATGATCCGCATTTTTTCACTCACTCTCCCTGCGCATGAAGAAAGTCTCCCCGCTGCGCACGCCATGCAAGCCTGGGCCGACACATTTGCCCGCGGTCACGATCCTCTCGCCCCCTTCCTCGATCAATGTCAAACCGCCCTCGACTTTGCTCTCACAAATGGTTTTGCCGATCCCACCAAACTCTCCACCGCCGGCCTATCTCGCGGAGGACTCATTGCCTTCCATCTCGCCGCCCGTGATCCTCGTTTCCGTAAAATTCTCGCCTATGCCCCCGTCACCAAACTCGGTGCCCTCAAAGAATTTGCCGGCAAACCCAACCCTTACGACGCCCTTCACCTCGCACCAAAACTAGCGGACCGGCACATCCGCTTTTACATCGGCAACCGCGACATTCGTGTCAGTACCCAGAACTGTTTTGATTTTGCGATCGCCCTTGTCCAGGCCTGCAAACACTCATCGCCCCCCATCGAGCTCATACTCTTTCCCTCCATTGGAAGAGATGGCCACGGCACCTCGCCCGAGACCTTTCAAAGCGGCGTCCAGTGGATTCTCTAGACTTATTTATTCTTGCCGCCGAACCCAGCGCCGACCTTCACGGCGCCTCCCTCATTCACCAGCTCCTCGCCCAAAATCCCCGACTCAAAATCGGCGCCGTCGCAGGTCCCACCATGCGCTCCCTTCCCATCCAGACCCTCTTCCCCATGGAATCTCTCCAAGTCATGGGCTTCCTCGACGTCGCCCGCGCACTCCCCCGTATCGCTCGCCAGTTTTTCGCCATTCGGGACACCCTTCTCCAACTTAACCCAAAAGCCATCATCTGCATCGACTACCCCGGCTTCAACCTCCGCCTCCAACGCTCCCTCCGCAAGCACCATTATATAGGGAAACTCATCCACTACATCTGCCCCACCGTCTGGGCCTGGGGCAAAAAACGCATCCAACTCATGGCCAATAACCTAGATCTTCTCCTCACCCTTTTTCCCTTTGAAGCCGCCCACTTTGCCCATACCCCCCTTCCCGTCACCTATGTCGGCCACCCCCTCACCTCCCAAATCCCCCCTCCTGCCCTCTCTTCCCGTCCTCCCCTCCTTGCCCTTTTCCCCGGCAGCCGTGAAACGGAAATTGCCCGCAACCTCCCTCTCCAACTCCGTGTTGCCCAAGCCATTCAGCGCGAAGACCCTACTCTCACCTTCGTCATTTCTGCAGCTCCCGGCCGTGAAGCCCAAATCAAACGCCTCACCTCCGCCCCCCTCGTTTCTCCCTCCGAGCGCTACACTCTCATGCGCACCTCCCGCCTTGCCCTCGCCACCTCGGGCACCGTCACCCTCGAGCTTGCGCTCCACAACACCCCCACCCTCGTCACCTATGCCATTCGTCCCCTTGACCTCTTCATTGCCCGACGCATCTTCCGTATTAACCTCCCCTTTTACTGTCTCGTCAACATCATCGCCTCCAAGCTCATTTTTCCCGAATTTTTTGGCCCCAACCTCACAGAATCTGCCCTCCTCACCCATACCCGCGCCCTCTGGTTTGATCCTCAGGAGCGCGCAGCCATTTCAGACGCCTGCGTCGAACTACGCACCCAACTCGGCCACACCCACGCCAGCGAAGAAGCCGCCCGCGCCATCCTCCAGCTTGTATAAAACCATACATCGCCTCTAAAATATCCCCATGACTTCCTACAAAGAACTCCTCCGCTTTATTTGGACTTCGCTGCGCACACAAAAGTGGATATTCTTTTTTATTTTTCTATTGGATGCCATTACATGGCCATGCGACTCTCTGATTTGGCCCTATATTTTGAATCTCTGTGTAAATATTTTTACGCAATTTGATGCAGACCGAGCTGCTGCATGGGCCGATTTGACAACACCCGTAATCTGGGCCATCATCTTGAGCTTTTCTGTGGAAATAAGTTCTCGCACAATGGGTTTTTTATTAGCGAAAGTCATGCCCAAACTCCAAGCGGATCTCCGCATGAATATGTTTGATCATGTTACCCATCATTCTCCCCGTTATTTCAACGAAAATTTTGCAGGAAGTCTCTCCAATAAAATTACAGACATGATTTCTGCTGTCGAATCGCTCATCCAGCATCTTTTTTGGCCCATTGTTCCTGGGGTAGTAGCCTGCATCGCCAGCACAGTAGTTTTCTGGAATATTCACCCTATTTTCGCCTATATTCTAGGCATTTGGATCATTCTTCACCTCGGCGTTGCCATTAAATTTCTTCGACCCATTGATATCCGTGAGAACCAACACGGAGAGGCACGCAGTACGCTTCTCGGCAAAATCGTCGATAGCTTCACCAACAATTTTGCCGTCAATCTTTTCCATCGATTTTCTTATGAGAAAATTCTCCTCGCCCCTTTCCAAAAAAAAGAAATGGACGCAAACTTCGCAACACGCCGCTATACGCAAATCATGTTTGCCCTCATTTCCCTAGTCTTTTTCTTCGGCAATCTCATCGGCATCAATGGAACGCTTTTATATCTCTGGCTTCACGACCACATCACAACAGGACAGCTCATCCAAGTCTTTACCATCTCGTGGAGCCTTTCGATTGTCGTATGGATGGCCTCAAACGACCTATCCTATTTTTTCCGCGCCCTCGGACTTGCCCTGCAAGCCCACTCCGTCATGCGCGACCCACAAGATTTGGGCGACAAACCCGTTCCCACCACCCTCAAAGTCACCGCCGGCGCAATCACCTTCAAAAACGTCCACTTCCGCTATGGGGAGCATCGCCTCTTCGAAAACAAGCAAGTTCACATTCGCGGCGGGGAAAAAGTGGGCCTAGTCGGCTATACAGGCGCTGGAAAATCGACCTTTGTCAATCTCATCCTCCGCCTCTTTCCTCTTCAAAAAGGGCAAATCTTCATTGATGGCCAGAACATTGCCGACGTCACACTCGCCTCACTCCGGAGGCAAATCGCCCTCATTCCGCAGGACCCTGTTCTTTTCCACCGCACTCTCTATGAAAACATCGCCTATGGAAATCCTGACGCTACCTCTGAGCAAATCTATCACGCCGCAAAACTTGCCCATTGCGATCTTTTCATCCGCAACCTCCCCCAAGGCTACGACGCCAAAGTGGGCGAGCGAGGAACCAAACTTTCGGGCGGTGAGAAGCAGCGCATCGCCATTGCCCGCGCCATTTTAGCCGACACCCCCATTCTCATTCTTGACGAAGCCACTTCTTCGCTTGATTCGCTTACCGAACGTCTCATTCAAGACAGTCTCGATCACATCATGACCCACCGCACAACCCTTGTCATTGCGCACCGTCTCTCCACCCTCTCCCGCATGGACCGCATCCTTGTCTTTGACAAAGGAAAAATTGTCGAAGAGGGAACTCATACCGACCTCCTCGCACACAACAATCTCTACGCCAAACTATGGAACATGCAAGTGGGCGGTTTTCTCCCCAACCAACCCATCTAACCCTCGCGAAGCGCGAGGGGGATGCGAAGTTGCATACAGCCAATGAGCATTCTTTAATAGACGCTGAAAATGAATGTAAATTTCTCATGAAAAATAGTGAGATAGGTTCTTGCGCGTAACTAGCCCGACTGTCTATTCTTCTCTCTTTCTCCCCTTCTCATATACCTATTTTTTCAAATTGGATTTTTATGTCGCTCTCGAGTAAACTAGTCTTCACTTGTAGATGGGTATGGAAAGATCTTTTGAAATTCTGATTGATCGGCTCAAAGATGGGCAGACTCTGAAGATTAACGAAGCATTCCACCCCTCTTTCCTCGAAATTGAGGAAAAAGAGTTGTCATTTGACCACCCAGTGGCCGTAAAAGGCGAGGCCTATTTGACGGATCGGGAGTTGATCCTCCATTTGGATGCGGCAACAAAGGCTCAAATGCCTTGCTCTATCTGCAATGAAAAAACATTTATAAAATTGGAAATTAAAAATTTTTATCATGCACAGCCGATAGAGGAAATCCCGAGTGCAATTTATAATTTTAGGGAAATCCTTCGAGAGGCGCTCCTGATTGAAGTTCCACCGTTTGTGGAATGTAACGAGGGCAAATGTCCTGTAAGAGCTACCCTTGCGCCCTATCTACGTGCAGAAAAACGGAAAGAAGAAACATATCTTCCTTTCTCAGATTTAAAGTAGGAGATCTCATACCATGGCAGTCCCACGCAACCGCACTTCGAATGCGAAGAAAAACTCGCGCAGGTCCCACCACGCGAAAAAGCCGAAAAACCACTCCAGCTGCTCCAATTGCGGCAAAAAGCGGCTCCCTCACAGGATCTGCTCTTCCTGTGGACACTACGGCAATAGAGCGATTGAGACAGTTTAACGTTGGCATCGATTTGATGGGAGGCGATGCGCCGCCCCCCGTCATCCTGCAAGCTCTCGCCTCTTTGCATACTCCGGCTCGTCTTTTAGGAATCGGCACAGCCGAGTATGAGAAAGATTCCCCCATCTCTTTTCACGGGGCCTCTGATTTCATCACAATGGATGAGGCCCCCCTCACCGCTGTGCGCAAAAAAAAGGGAGCCTCCCTTACAGTCGGCCTTCGATTGTTGAAGGAAGGAAAAATCGATGCACTCGTCTCAGCAGGCAATACTGGAGCCCTCGTTACAGGCGCTAAATTGATCCTCTCCACCCTTCCTCACATCCTTCGCCCTGCCCTCCTCGCCGTATTACCCACCAAAAAGGGACCTGTCGTAGTCCTCGACGTAGGAGCTAACCCTCAAATCAAACCTGCCCACTTTGTCCAGTTTGCCCAGATGGGGGCCGCCTATGCGCGCATTCACGGTGTAGCCCACCCAAAAGTAGGCCTCTTGAATATCGGATCAGAAAAAATCAAAGGAACCTCCGAAAGACGCGAGGCGTATACCGCGCTGCAAACCGAAGCAGGCGAAAATTTTTCTTTCGTCGGCAATGTCGAAAGCACCTCTGTCTTTGAAGGAGCCGTCGATGTCCTCATCACGGATGGCTTTACCGGAAATATCTTCCTGAAAACGGCCGAAGGGCTCGCCAGCCTCTTTCTCGACTGGCTTGGGGCAAATGAAGGACATTTACGCAAGAAACTCCACTATGCAGAATATCCAGCCGCACTCCTCGTAGGCGTCCAAGGGTTGGTCATCAAATGCCACGGCTATTCCACACCCGATGCCCTCGTCAACGGAGTGCGCGGCGCAATTCAGCTTGTGGAAACAGAGTTCGTGCAAAAATTTAGGCAACAGTTGAATAATTAGGGATATATGAACGAAATTCTCCTCAACGTCGAGTCGAAAGAAATACGCTACGCCCAACTCCGCCACGGACAGCTTTATGATCTTGTCATCGATCGGAAGAACTCGCGCCAAATCACCGGCAACATCTACCGCGGCAGGGTCACCAACATCCTCCACAACATCCAATCTGCCTTCATCGACATCAATGAAGGGGAAAATGGATTCATCCATATCAGCGACATCCTCGAAAACACAAAGAAGTACGAAGAGATGTTCGACATGGATTTCGATTTTGATGAAAAACCAAGTAAAAAATCTTCTCCCAAAGCTAAAGACATCGAACAGCTCCTGAACACTGACCAACCAGTTCTCGTCCAAGTGGTCAAGGAACCCATCGGAACAAAAGGGGCCAGGCTCACCTCCAACGTTTCCATCGCCGGAAGGTACCTTGTCCTCCTTCCCAACCATCCGCATCGCGGCGTCTCGCGCAAAATTGAGTCCCCCGACGCAAGAGACCGACTGAAAAAACTCATCCGCTCCTTTGAAATGCCCCAAGAGATGGGACTCATCTGCCGCACTGCAAGCGCTTCCGCAACCACTGAAATGCTCGTCGACGAGGCCCACGATCTCTTACGCACCTGGGAAGGAATCGTCGAAAAATTTTCCAAAGCAAACGGCCCCGTTCTCCTCTTCGAAGAGTCGGACCTCATCAAACGGGCCGTCCTCACCTGCATCGATAAAAAATTCGACAGACTCCTCATCGACGACTATGCAATGTACCAACGGTGCAAGCAGATCTACCAAAAATATGCCGGCGAACACAACCTAAACATCGACTTTTATCGAGACAAAACTCCCATGTTTGAACGGTTTGGCGTCGAAAGAGAAATCGACAAGGCCGTAAGACGCAAAATCTGGCTCGGCTCAGGAGGCTATCTCTTCTTTGAACGAACAGAAGCCATGCACACCATCGATGTCAACTCAGGACGCAGCCAGGCAAATTCCTCCAGCGGCGACGTCGAAGAAACCCTTGTCCGCATCAACCTAGAGGCCGCAGAAGAAATTGCCCGTCAAATCCGGATCCGCAACATTGGCGGACTCATCATCTGCGACTTCATCGACATGCGCCTCAAGAAAAACCAACGACGCGTCCTGGAAAAACTCAAAGACTGCATGAAAGAAGACTCTGCCCGCTGCACCATCCTCGGCATGAGTGAGTTTGGCCTTGTCGAAATGACTCGCCAACGGAGCCGCGAATCGCTCGCCCAAACCCTCTACACCCACTGCCCCTATTGCTCCGGCACAGGCCTCGTCAAGAGCCACGAAAGCATCTCGGTGGACATTGAACGCTCTTTAAAACGGCTCATTCTCTCTCAAAACCAATTCGGATTAAAACTCGTCGTCCATCCCGAACTCAGCCGCTATCTCGAATCTACGGATAAAGACTACTACACAAAATTTGCTTCAAAATCGAATGCCCACATCGAATTTGCAGTCAATGATACGCTCCACCTCAACGATTACGTGTTTTACTCAACACTCAATGGACAAAAACTCGACACATAACCAAGAGTTCAAAGAAGAACTCAGCTCCCTCACGCAAAAAATCCCCAGAAGGTACGCTGCTATTCTGACTGAATTTTGCCTCAGCTACAGAGGGGCCGCTCGTAGCCTTGACGAAGCAGACACCAACCTCGTCTTTTTTCTCAAGCTACTCCGCAAGCAATTCGAAACCCCTTACACCTTCGAACCCTATCACAAAAAGGTTCGCACCCCCATCGACTACTATCGCTTTGGCATCGAATTTCTTCGCCCTATCGTCGATTTGCCCCACTCCAAAATCTTAGGCCTAGAACACCTTGAAACCATCCGAGGCGCCCTCAAGAAAAAAGAAAATGTCATCCTCCTCGCGAATCACCAAATCGAAGCCGATCCCCAAGCCATCGCTATCCTTCTCGAAACAGCAGCTCCCGAAATTGCAGATTCGATCATCTACGTCGCAGGCGAACGGGTCGTCACCGATCCCCTTGCTATCCCCTTTAGCATGGGCTGCGATCTCCTCTGCATCTACTCCAAACGCTACATCGATCATCCACCCGAAGAAAAAGCGGACAAACAGCTCCACAACAAAAAAACCATGGAGCTCATGAGCCGCCTCCTCGTAGAAGGAGGAAAAATCATTTACATCGCCCCAAGCGGCGGCAGAGACCGACGGGGCACCGAAGGGCACATTGAAGTAGCCCCTTTTGACCCCTCCAGCATTGAAATGTGCCACCTCATGGCCAAGAGAGCAAAAACAACCACTCACTTCATCCCCTTTGCCCTCTCCACCTACGATCTGCTCCCTCCTCCAGAAACGATCCAACGCGAACTCGGCGAAACGAGAAACCTCACTCGCACCCCCATCTACATCGCCTTCGAAAAATCCTTCGATATGGAACACTTCCCCGGATCCGACTTAAAAGATAAAGAAGAGAGAAGAAAAGCTCGAGCCCACGCCATCTGGGCCATTGTCAATAAAAACCACTCCAGGTTATTGAAAACAGTATGAAGCGCCTACTCACCCTCCTCCTCGCCGCCACTCTCCTCGCCGAAGAACCTTTCACCCGCATCGAGGACACCTCCAACCTCCCCCTCCTTAGTCCCGCCTTCGCGATGAGAAAAACAAGCAAAATCCGCCTCTCCAACGGCCTCGAACTCCTTCTCATCTCTGACCCGGAAGCCGACCAATCGGCCGCCACCGTTTCCGTAGCCACAGGTTCTTGGAATGACCCTATCGAATATCCTGGCATGGCCCACTTTTGCGAACACATGCTCTTCATGGGGACCGCAAAATATCCCGACACCAACCTCTTCTCCTCAGAAATCGCCAATTACGACGGCACCAACAACGCCTTCACCTCCGCAGACCGGACCGTCTACATGTTCTCCTCTCGCACAGAAGGATTTCTCCCCCTCCTCGACCAATTTGCCCATTTTTTTATCGATCCCCTCTTTGACCCTTCCAATATCGCCCGCGAAATGCACGCCGTCGACCAAGAATTTGCGCTCCACAAAAATCAGGACAATTGGCGCAAATACATGGTCTTTAAAGAACTGGGAAATCCCGATCACCCCAACCATCTGTTTTCCACAGGAAATTCCCAAACTCTTGCGAACATCCCCCAAAGCGCTCTCGTAGGCTGGCACAAAAAAACGTATAGCGCAGACCGAATCCGCGCCGCGCTCTATTCCCCCCTTCCGCTTGAAACACTCGAACAAACCGCCATTACCCTTTTCCAAGAAGTTCCCTCCAATCACGAAGTCCTCCCTTCCCATAGCGAACCCATTACCTCTTCCCAACTCAAAGGGCACTTCATCACCCTTCAACCCATCAAGGACCAAACGATCCTCTCCCTCTCATGGGAACTCCCACCCAATCTCGCACAAGGAGGGGAGCTTAGCGCTAAACTCATCGCCTATACCCTATCGCGAGGCAACCCCCACTCCCTCTATGAACAACTCAATAAAGAAAAGTGGATTGACCATCTTTCTCTCTCCGCTGACACGCTCGGCGGACCTGAACATCTCTTTTTTGATATCGACCTTGTTCTTTCGAAAAAGGGGAATGAGCACATTGACCAGGTCATCGAGCGGGTTTTTCAAGCTCTTGCAGGACTGAAAAAAACCAGCATACCCGAAACGCTCTACCTCGAGAGAAACCAAGCCTCACAACTCTTCTACCAGTACATGCCCCGGGAAGACGCCTTCAGCTACATCTCCTCAATCGGCACTTCCCTATCCTATGGAGATCTCTCCACCTATCCCCGCCATCTTCTCCTCGATTCCCAATACGATCCAAAAAAAATCGACGACATCCTCTCGTATCTCACTCCCGACCAATGCCTCTACTTTCACATCGATCCCGCGCACACAACCTTTGACGCAAAAGAAAAATGGCTTGGCGTCCCCTATTCAGTGAGTCCTCTCACCTCGCAACAACTCGCCACCTGGAATAATGCCTCACCCCATCCCGACATCCAACTCCCCGCCCCCAACGCGTTTCTTCCCGAGGAACTCACCCTCGTTCCCGATCCAGAGCTGGGAGCCCACCCCGTTTGCATCGCGCAAACCCCGCAAGGCAAAGCCTATTACGTCCGCTCACCTGAGCTCAAAACCATCGACGCCGCCCTTCACCTCCACATCTACTCTCCTGCGCTCACCCCCTCCCCCAAAACCGAAGTCCTCACCTCTCTCTACCTCGACCTCCTCACCGATCAACTCCACCCTCTCCTGGCCACCGCAAGCGATGCAGGACTTGCCTTTTCCTCTTACTACAAGCGCGGCCACCTCCATTTTGTCTTGAGCGGCCTGAGCGAAAAACTCCCCCTCTACCTCTCCACTCTTCTTCACACCTTTCCCCCCGCACCTCCCACTGCCGAAGAATTTGCCCTCTCCTACACACGCCATGAAAAAAACTATAAAAACGCCAGCAAAGAACTCGCCATTCGACAAGCACACGAACTTCTCGGCTCACTCCTCAACTCGCAAACTAACACAGCCAACGCGAAACTCGCCGCACTCCAAACACTCACCTATGACGATTTCCTCACCTTCCACAAAAAGCTCTTTGAAAAAACCTATTTCCAAGCCCTCTTCTCCGGGAACCTCCCCCTAAAATCTTCCGAATCGGCCTGGCTCGACATTCTCCACACCTTCAGCAAAACACCCTACCCCCTTGCCTCACACCCCACCCCACAAGCCCTCCATCTTCCCGACGCAGAAGGCCCCTTTTCCCTCATGCAAAGCACCGACACACACGGCAACGCCACCGTACTCCTCATCGACCAAGGTAACTTTACCTTTGAGAGAAGAGCCGCCCAAGAAGTCCTCTCCTCAGCCCTAGGCGAAGCCTTCTTTGACACCCTACGCACCAAGCAAAAAACCGGCTACATCGCAAGCTCTCAGGACATTGAATTTGAGCGGCGCCTCTATCAATTCTTTGCCGTCCAATCGAACAGCCACCAGCCTGAAGACCTCCTTCATCGCTTCGAACTCTTTTTGGAAGACTATCGACAAGACTTTACGAAAAATATCCCCCCCGAACGCTTCGACCTTCTGCGCCAAGGGGCCATCGCCTCGTTGCAAACCCGCTATCGCAATCTACAAGACAAGAGCGCACTCTGGGATCGGCTCGCCTTTGAAGACAATGGGGACTTCACCTTCATCGACAAACGGATCCATGCCCTCGAAGCTCTCACCTACGACACCTTCCGCAATCTCTCCGAAGAATTTCTCTCTCGCACCAACCGCAAGCGACTCGCCCTTCTTTTTGAAGGAAAAGTAGCCGCTCCCTTCACCTACACTCCCATCACTCTCCCTCAGCTCGGTGAAATTGCACAATACACTCCCCGTCCCCTCAACCCAGATAAGTAATACTCATCGGTTTTTCGTTGTACTTAAGGAAGGATCATGTTGTGGTAGACCGCATCGACGTCGTCTAAATTCTCCAGCCACTCAATCAACGCAATGTTCTGATCGGCATCTTCTGTCGACACTTCCACCCACGTCTTGGGCACCATCGCAAGCTCCGCCTCATCCAGCACGATCCCCGCTGCGACAAGGGCTTCTTTTACCTTCAAAAACCCCTCAATCGAGGTAGTCACAATCCAGGCATCCTCATCTGAACCAAAATCCTCAGCCCCTGCATCGGTCGCTAGCAAAAAAAGAGCTTCCTCTTTCACCTTTTCCTTCGCCACACGGATGACCCCTTTCCGATCGAAATTGTAGGCCACCGCCCCGGGTGTCGCAATGGTGCCGCCACATTTGTTCGTCGCAATGCGGATATCGGAAGAGATCCGATTTTTGTTGTCGGTCATGATGTCGACAATGAGTCCCACCCCACCATAGCCATACAACTCATAGCTCATTTCAGAGAAATCGCTCTGATCCGCCTGTCCCGCTTTTTTGATATTCCGCTCGAGATTGTCGTTGGGCAGGTTGTTGTCTTTTGCCTTCTGAATCGCCACCCGGAGCTTGGCATTGGTTTTCGGATCAGCGCCCCCCTGCTTTACCGCAGAGATCACCTCTTTCATGATGCGGCTGAAAATTTTTCCCTTCTTTCTATCGGCCCGATCCTTGCGATGCTTGGTGTTGGCCCACTTGCTATGACCTGCCATGAAAAAACCTTAAGATTTGCACTCGATTATACGCTTCCCCTGCCTTCGAAAAAACAATAAACTTTTTTTCTCCCACGCTTTGGCCGCCGCATAATGGGGAAACGCACGCTCCCTTTCCTTAAATTCTTTTGTATGAATCGAGCAACGCCTTCCATTCAACTGAGGCAAGCATACTGCATGGAGCATCTCGTGATAGACAATGAAGGAAATAAAATAGAGGGGAACCTCGGCATCGTCGAGAAGGGGATGGATCCGGATCTGATTCCGGTGTCGATCATAGGTGCCAAACGTAATATGGCGAAACCGAGAACTTCTCGGCAAATTCGCCCATCCAATCGCCGCCTCGTATTCCGGAGAAAAAAACTTCTCTTTCAAGTCGCGGTAGATCGTCGCAAGATCGTACACCTTGCCGCGAGATTCCAAAAGATCAGAAGGTCGTCTGTGCTGCGAAAAATAATCGTAAGCTACCTTCCGGATGATATGCCGCCCCTCAGAATCCCCTTCTCTGACATAGCGCAAAAGAGCTTGATAAACTTCGGGAGAGGCCCCTTGAAAAAGCTTATGAAGCCGCACAACAATTTTTCCGTGATTGTGGCGGAAAGAGAGATAACTTCTCTTATTCTCATGCCAAATAATCTCAACAGGAAGCGGCCGAAATAAAAGTTTTCGCAAAAAGTTTCTCATGAGAGCACTTTCTGCATCATCACCTTTGTCAAATAGTGATCCTTGCCCTCCTTGATGAAGTGACGCTCTCTTCCATACTCGACAAATCCCAGCCGCTCGTAGAGCCGAGTGGCCGGATTCCCCTCGTAAACCTCAAGATGAAGCAGTTCAATATGGTGCGTCTCTTGCGCCAAAGAAATGAGATCGGTCAGAAGCTGGGTCCCCACCTTTTTTCCTCGAAATTTCTCATCGACAATGATCGCAAACAGACACTGATGCGCCATCTTTTTGTAAGGGGAGAGGTAAAGAAGAGCCGTCCCACAGGGCGTCCCATCCCAAAGAGCCGTCAGCACCCCCTTCATCTTGATGTAGCTCATCCAAATGCGCGCCGCATCTTCCACTTCACGTAAATCGGCCAGGGGAAACCAATGCATAATCCCCGGCTGCAAAAGCCACTCCACCAAGCGCTTCTCATCCGCCTCTTCAGAAAACCGTGTCGTAATCGTCATACGAAAAATTTCTCCAACAAAAGACGAGATGCCAGCTTGCCTTCGATTTTAATCGCCCCCTCCTGCTCCGCAAAAGGGACAAATCCCACCTTTTTCACCACCGATACAAGCGGATTTGGCAAGAAGATCTCCACATGAACACTCTCCAACCGAAACCTGACTTGCGCCAGATGCAAAAGATTCTTCACCATTGAGGTCCCGATTCCTTTCCTTCGCCACTTCGCATCGACGATGAGATAAAAAGAGGAGTGGTGGGCCACCTTGCGATATGGCATCAGAAAGAGTGTCCCTACCGCTACCGGTTGCCCCTCCACCATCCCTGTGAGACTGGCCTTGTATTTAGAAAACCCAATCCAATTCTTCAAAGGAAACTCCCTCTCCTCATACGTGAAAGGAAATCCATCGCACACATGCGGCTCGGCAAACCACCCTTCCATAAAGGAAAGATCCCCCTCTTCTGAATACCGAATGTCAAACCCCGGCAAATCCACTACCCAAACTCCTTCAAGTAAGCTGTAACAAATTCATCAATTTCCCCATCCATCACCGCTTGCACATTCCCCACTTCAACCTTCGTCCGCGTATCCTTCACGAGCGTGTAGGGCTGAAAAACATAATTTCGAATTTGACTGCCCCATGCAATATCTTTTTTCTCACCGCCCATCGCCCCCAGCTTGGCTTGCTGCTCGTTATATTCCTTTTCGTAGAGTTTCGAGCGGAGCATCTTCATGCACGTCTCGCGGTTTTGCACCTGGCTCCGCTCCGACTGGCACGATACCACAATCCCCGAAGGAATATGAGTGATCCGCACCGCTGAATCGGTTTTGTTTACGTGCTGCCCCCCTGCCCCCGAAGCACGAAACGTGTCAATCTTAATCTCCTCAGGCCTTACCTCAATCTGAATATCTTCCACAATCGGAGTCACATCCACCGAGGCAAAGCTCGTATGGCGCCGCGCATTCGAATCAAACGGCGAAATGCGCACCAAGCGATGCACTCCCTTTTCCGACTTGCAATATCCAAAAGCAAAGGGACCACTGAATCGGAAAGTAATATTTTTAATTCCCGCCACCTCGCCATCGAGGCGATCGACAATCTCCACCTTCCACCCTTTACGCGCGGCATAGCGCTGGTACATGCGCGAAAGCATCAGAGCCCAGTCACATGACTCCGTCCCTCCTGCCCCTGCATTGATCTCCACAAAACAATCCTTTGCATCGAGCTCCCCCGCCAGCATCTTGCGCACTTCCAGATCCGACAACTTCTGATCAATCTCAGAGAGAGCCGAAAGGAGCTCTTGCACCAACATGCCATCTCCCAATTCAAACGCCTCGGGAAGAAGATCCTGAACATCTTGAAAACGCCCCTTCAATTCAAAATAGGGAACCGTCCAAACCTTGAGCGCATTGCACGCCTCAATCGTCTTCTTCGCCTCTTCCGCATCATCCCAAAACGCAGAAGCACCCATCTTTTCTTCTAAAGTACGAACCGCTTTTTCTTTCTCGGCTAAGTCAAAGATACCTCCACATTGCGCTCAAGCGCTCGTGGATTTTCGCGATTCTTTCTTGTGTTGTCAGATCCATAAAACCTCATTTGAACCTATCTCACTAAAATTTTTCGTCGAGTTTTTGGATTATTTTGGCCGATTTTCCATTTTTTGTCGGGGGTAATATCAGCTTTCGTATATGCCCCCCGACAAAAAATGGAAAACCGGCTCAAAAGAACCGAAAAATCGACTGAAACTTTTTAGTGAGATAGGTTCTTCCACCACTATACAAAAATCCCTTTCTCACCATCCAGTTAAAAATGCAGGGTTTCATTTTTGTGAGATAGGTTCGAAGAACCAAAACCTCGACGAAAAATTTTAGTGAAATAGGTTCAAAAGCTTTGCTTTTCCTTTACATATATTAAACCTTTTATATAATGGTTCGTCTTAAGAAAAAAATCTGGGGTACGTAGTACACGTTCTCCGCATGAGTCGAAAGGTAAAATTTAGGAGGTTTCAATGTCATTCAGTGCAATCCACCCAGGTCGTTGTTGCGCATCTGCTTTTCAGTGTGTGACAGGCAGTATCAGTAAATTCACAGGCATGTGCGGAGGAGCTCTCCAAACTGTTGTCTCAAAAGTAGGCAATATTGCTGGAACCATTTTTTCCGCTATTAGGTCAGCAGGCCCAGCGATCAAGAACGGCTTCGTTCACAGCGTCGCATTCATTGGAAACCATTCTGCCAATGCGATGCAGTCTCTTAAATCGTTTACAAAAACGCACCCTAAGCTGGCTGCTGTCGTCACAGTCGCGACACTCATTGGAAGTGCTGTGGCCACTCTTCTTCTTTGCTGTCACAAGGAACCAGCCCCCCCCCAGAATGACGGAAGCAGCTCTCCAAGAAGGTAGCTCACTGCCTAATCTGTCTTGCAGGATTATGCGCGGTGGTTTTCTGCCACCGCATGCAAACTCTCTCTGCGCATGATTTGCTCCCGCCCTCTTTGCTCTACAATGAGCCTTGTCCCATCCTCCACTGCAAAACATTGGTGGCCGTGAAATGTCACTCCCTTTGCCACAAATTCCGAATGGCCATGGAGAACAATTTCAAGCGATTCTTTCCTTTGCCACATCCCTTTCCACACAGGCCGAGACGCACCCCAATCAACGCCGCAATTGACTACGCTCACCTCTTCTAAGACACATTTTCCCCGCAAGGGAGAAAAACAGAGCCTTTCTCCCTCAAAATGGCCCATCACCTGGTCAGCTAGAATCCGCAGACTCCCCCTCACATTTAAACCCCTGATCCAAAGATCTGAAATTTCCAACTCTAGCTCCGCTCCCTCTGAAAAAGATCCTCCCTGCAACTTTTCTTGAATGATCGAGTAGAGAGGCCCCAAGGCAGGATGATAAAGAAACACAAACTCAGGTCCCCTTTCCAAATACTCCTCAATGGTTCTCTGCAAAGGCAATCCAAAACGGCAAAGACCCAAAAGCTCACGCGCTGCCACCATCTGCTCAAAGAAACAATTTTCTGGAGTCTCCTGCAAGGTCTGTCCAGGCACATAGGCTCGCTTCGCGGTTGAAATCGTTTTATGGCGATGATTGTATGTTGCAAACGTAGTCTTCGTAGAAAGGTTTTTCTCCCCTGTTGCGACCCCCAAAACCTTTTGTAAAAGGGGCATCTCCTCAACAAATGCATCGGCGAGATTTTGCATTGTCGACTCAAGCCGCGCCATTTTCTTCTCGACTGCAACCCCTTCCGCATTCACCGTGACACCGGTTTTCAGATTGAGAAGCAACCCTGGCAAAGAATTTTGATCCAGCACCTCTTTAACAGAAGCCAAATCGGCAAATAAAACATTTGTATTCGAAGGAAAACGAGAATAGGGCTCATTTTCTCTTAAGGGTTTATCCTCAATTCCCATTTTCTGAAAATCGCAATACTCGACATTGGTCAAGACCAACGTGCGCAGATCCCCGCTCTTGCGCTCAATCAAAACATTGACCCCTTCTGCCGCCAATAGCCTGCGCGGACAAGAAGCAAATCCAAATTTCATCCCCTTTTTCCAGCCCAGTCCTATAAATGCAAGTAGGCCATAATCAAGCCCTGCCGCAGGATTGTTGATTTGCCGGATCAGCGCCTTGCGAGAGCCCCTCTCTTCCAACCAATCCAACACTCCCTCATCGCGAAGTAATTTCCACAAAACGCCATGGCCCCCCGGCTTTAAGAGGAGCTGTTCCTTACCACTCCAACACCACTGTCCTTCCTCATCCAAAACAGGAACCAGAGGCTGCATACAAAGACGAAACATCTCTTTTGGACGATGAAACCACCGATTCTCATCTAAAATCTGAAGGACATGATGATGATTCTTTTTCTCAGCTGAAGTCATGATGGCAAGAGGCGTGGTGATCTGCTTACCAAACATCTGATAATAGAGAAATTCCCTTGCAAAGAGATCGCGAATCAACCGCTCAAAAAGGGTTCTGCCCACCAATTTTAGCTTTGCCGCCGGCACCTCTTCTCCCGTTGCGTCATCCACAAGATGCAAACGATCCGCCGCCCCACCCAGAGGATAAATCTCCGCCGTCTCTGCCAACGCCTCAATGCCCCAAGCAATGGCTTCTCTCACTTCTTGAGTCATCTCAGAAATATCAAAAAAAGAAGGTGGATGAAAAACCAACTCTTCGTTCTCTAAAAAAGATTTCCTTAACAACGAGAGAACCTTTTTGTGATACCCCACTAAACCACCCAACTCTCTGTAGAACGCATCGACCGTCACTAACTGAGGCAAAATCTTTCGAATCGCAGGCAAATTGTGAGCCACTCTCTCGTGTTGACCAATCGCCACCCATTGCTTCAGAACACACTCCTCCTCCTCCGATAAACCCTCTAGCTGAGGAAAAGCGGTTACCTGGGGCAATCCATTCAAATAGGCAACCCCCTCCGATACATCGCTACATTGCTTGAGATCCTTGTCCAACTGCGACAACATTTTTATCCGATGGCCAAAATGTGCCAGGAACAAAACAAAAATACAAGACCATTTTTCTCGCAGGAAAATCATTGATTGATCTAGAATATCAGCTGTTTAAAACAGTAGGATGAAAGAGCAGAAAGAAAAGATTCCTTCCAATCCTTTCAATTTCAAGGAGATTCTTTTTGACTATTAAATCCTCTGAGAGATAAAAGGTTTCCTTGAGAGACAGTCTCATAAACGCACTCATTTGAGTTAAGAAGAGGCGGTTTCGAAGAAACAACATCTAGCCCTGTCAAAAGGAGAAAGCAACATGGCAACCAAAGCAAAATCAAAATTCATGCAACCAATGAAACCCAGCAAAGATCTGGCAGCTGTAGTTGGTGAAGGGCCAATGCCCCGCACTGAAGTGACCAAGAAACTGTGGGCCTACATCAAGAAGAAAAATCTACAGGATGCAAAGAACCGCAGAAATATCAACGCTGACGAAAACCTCCAGAAAATCTTTGGCGGAAAAAAGTCGGTTAACATGTTTGAAATGACCAAACTGGTCAACAAGCACCTCTCGTAAGGGTTTGGGCCCAAAGAATTTTTTTTGGGCCCCTATTTTCTCTTCCTTGTGGTATCCTTCCCTCTCGTGAAACGATACCAACTCATTATTTCTTATGATGGGACCCACTATGCCGGCTGGCAAGTCCAGAAAACGGGCCTAGCCATCCAACCCCTCATTCAAAAAGCGCTCCAAACGGCCTTACGCCACCCCGTAGACCTTACCGGCTCAGGCCGCACCGACGCCGGCGTCCATGCTCTAGGCCAAAGCGCCCACTTTGACACTCCCATCATCTTTGACTCGCCTCGTCTCCTCGCCTCCCTCAATGCTCTCCTTCCACCCGACATCCGCGTCTACACCATCCGTCCCGTCCCCTCCACCTTTCATGCCCGCTACAGCGCCAAGTCAAAAATTTACCACTACCTGATCCACCTCGACCCCGTCCTCGATCCCCACCTGCGCCTTTACCGCCACCACCATCTTGGCCCCTGCGACCTCGGCAAGATCAGAGCCGCCCTTCCCCATCTCCAAGGAACGCATGACTTCACCTCCTTTACCAACGAACCCGGGAAGGGAAGCGCCAGCAGAGACCCCATCCGCACGCTCGCCATTCAGCTCACCCAAGAACCCGGTGGCATCCGCCTTACATTTGAAGCCGACGGCTTTCTCTACAAAATGGTCCGCAACCTAACGGGCATACTCCTCGACATCGGCGCCGGCAGAATTTCCCCTAACGAAATCCCCCTCATCTTAGCCGCCAAAGATCGGAGGAAAGCGGGCCACGCAGCCCCACCTCACGGCCTTTTCCTCGTCCAAGTCAACTACGCCAATCTTCCGGAATCTTTTCAAACGAAGGAAAGTGAATCCCTCCCTCTTCCAAAGCCATCTCTAAAAGAGGATGATGCTCAGGACACACAAGAACGGGAAGCGCAGGCGTCCCTTTGAGAGCCTGAAGCCCTCGTAAACTATCCTCAAACCCGATCACCCGATCTCCCTTTTTACCCAAGAGAGAAATCGCCTTGAGATAACACTCAGGAGATGGCTTCGGCTGCTCATAGTCTTCACGGGTAATCCAGTGAGGAATCGTCTGCAAAACGGGTAAATGAGAGGCGATGAGTTTAGTTTGCTCTCTCGTCGAATTGGTCACCACGCACCTCTGAATATTTGCCTTTTCTAGCGAGCGGAGCAGCAGTTCCACCCCCGGCATAAGCTTGATCTTTCCCGCCCCCAAAAGCTCCTGATAGGCACGCTTCTTTTCTGCATAAAGAGCCTGCCAATGGGCCTGAAATTGTGGAAACTCAGTGCAAATCGCCTCTCGCAACGCATCGGCGCTGAGATGCGCCAACTCACAAAATTTCGTAAAGCTCCAGTCAATCTTGCAGCCTCTGGCCGCAAGCATATTGATATAAGCTTGATAATGAATTGCTTCGGTATTAACTAGAAGCCCATCGAAATCAAAAAGAAAAAGCTGAAAGTTGGAAATCCAGTGTGACATGGGAAAAGGATAGCATTTTATTTAGCAAACCGCTACAGAAACATTTCATGGGGCAGCGCGGGATCAATTACATTTACTTCGGCAGCTACTTCGCTATCCTTCTGTTACTTGCAACCTGCGGCATCTTTACCAAAGAAAATTTCGGTGGTTCGCGTGTTTTCTTTTTTCTCTACGCGACCGGCCAAGCGGTGATCGAATGTGCCCTACTTGCCTATGTCGCCTGGGCGCTCCGCCGGACTGCCCACAAAATCTTATTTTATTTTTTTGTTGGGGCCACGTTTTTGCTTTGCATTTTTCATATCATCGACTTCTTCATCGATCGGATTCTCGACCTTTCCGTTTGGGAAACCCTTGGATTTCTCTTTGACGAAACTTTTTCCAATTTCCTCTATCTTCTCGACGCCTCGGGCGTGCCTCTTTGGGCCTGGGCCGTCATTTTTGGCTCGCTCGCGCTCATCCCTCTCGTCGGCATTTTCCTCTATCGCGTGACGGAAGCGATTGCGGACAGACGCCCTTTACTTGCCAAACCTGAATATTTCTTCGTCTCATTTTTCTGTCTACCCTTGGGGCTCCTTTTCTGGGACTCTTCCGCCTCGCGCACCATCCACCCCGATTTATACACCGCATTTCTCCAATCACTCCCCTGGAAATCGACCTTTCTTGCCCCCACTTCTGTCACCCTCCCTCTTGCCACCACCCCTCGTATTCCCCTAGCAGAAGAGAAAATTCAACAAGAAATAGCCAATAACGAAAGAGTGCTCGAAAAAAAACCAAACATCTATCTGTTCATCATCGAAAGCTTCCGATCGGACATTATTGACCCAGAAACAGCCCCGAATCTGTATACCCTTAGAGAAAAAACTCTCAAAAGTCAACTGACTCTCTCCAATGCCAACGCCACCAATCACTCCTGGTTTTCGATTTTCCACTCCCAATTCTCCCACCACTGGCACCAGCTCCAAAACAAAAATTGGAAAATGGGCAGTCCTCCCCTCAATCTCTTAAAGAAATGGGGCTACCAGATTCGCCTCTATAGCTCAGCCCAGCTTGGCTATTACGGGATGGAACCTCTCCTTTTTGGCAAAGACAATCATCTCCTCACCTCCGATCAAAAATTTCTCCATTCCAGCTCAATTCCTGCTGCGCAAACCGATGGTGCAGCACTTGAAAAGATGCAAAGTGATTTGAAAAGCAATCCAGCGCTGCGCGAAGGACAAGTCTGCATCATCTTTTGGGATTCGACCCACTTTGACTATAGCTGGCCCAAAACTTCCCCCGCAAAATTTGCCCCGTTTGCGAACGAATTTTCCTATTTTAGCGCGTTCCACTCCCGAAAAAAAATCGAGCTGATCAAGAATCGCTATCGCAATTCGGTCTATTACATCGATTCGCTCATCGGAAAATTTTTAGCGAACATTCCCAATCCCGAAGAGGCCATTGTGATCATCACAGGCGATCACGGCGAAGAATTTTTCGAGCGGGGCCACCTTTTTCACGGCTCCCACCTTGTCAAAGAGCAAACGCGCATTCCCCTCATCATGAAATTTGGCAACCGAGTCCCTGCGGGGGAAAGACACATCGTATCGCAAATCGACATTTTCCCCAGCATCCTCGACTATTTGTCCGGTGCAGTCCCCTTATTTTTGCAAGGACAGTCGATCTTTCAAGAAGAAAAATGGCCCTTTGCCATCCTCACCCGGTTCAATGCCGGGAGAACCCCGTATGAAATCTGCCTTCACAGTCCCAAGTACAAACTCATCGCCCAATTTTCCAATCGTCGCGATATCTTCCAATCAACCTCACTTCAGGTCCGTTCCTTGCGCAGCATCGACGACAACATTCTTCCGCGCTCGAAACACGAGCTCCACGGATGGATCCAGTCAGAATTTGGACCCGCCCTCGACGCCCTCACCTCACACTAGAATAGAACATTGAACCACCCGCGCGCGGAACGTGCGTAAGAAACGGGTTTGCAAAGGGCGAAAGCCCTTTGGTATTCTTTGCGCCCGCAGTTGGCGCTACTTTTTCTCGAGGTCTTTGAGGAAAAAGGAGATTTGATCGGAGCCCACTTTCCTTTGAATCAGCTGACCCGCAGGATCGAAAAAGAGAACCGTAGGCATCGCTCGAATTTCATAGGAGCGGACTAAGCCTCCCAATTTATCGGCATTCACTTTAAGAAACTTCACTTTCCCCGCCAGTGTTTCGGCGCTTTTTTCGATCATCGGGGAAATCTGCCGACAAGGGCCGCACCAGTTGGCATAGAAATCGACCACAACCGGTTTTTTCGCAGAGCGCAACTCTTGCTCAAATTGCTCTGCGCTCGTGATTTCCACAAGCTCCTTTGTCGCCACTAATCCGTCCAGTCGATCTGAAAGATACTTTTGTGCTTGCAGCGCCGCTTTGGCCCCATCGCCCGCCGCCGAAATCGCCTGCTTGTAAACAGGATCCACGATGTCGCCAATGGCATAGACGCCGGGGATCGAAGTTTGTTGGTCTTTTTCCAACACAATGTAACCTTGCCCATCGAGCTTCAAAATATTTTGGAAAAGGGCCGAATTCGGCGTCGAGCCGATTGCGAGAAAAAGGCCGTCAAGGGCGAAGGGCTTTGGCTTGGCGGCAGCAGTTTGCACAAGAACTTCTGTCACCTTTTTCCCATCTCCGCGCACCTCGACCACACGCGTGTCGTAAACGACTTTCACATTTGGTTTCGCAAGGAGCGTCTGGACCCTTCTGCCTTCGAGCGCGCGTAAAGCCCCTTTGCGTACAAAAACATGCACTTCTTTGGCGAGATTGGAAAGATACAAAGCTTCGAGAACGGCTGCATCTCCTCCTCCCACCACTCCCACCACCTGATCGCGGAAAAGAGAGCCATCGCAAATGGCGCAATTGGTCACGCCCCTTCCCCAATATTCAGACTCTCCTGGCACATGGAGGAAGTTGGGAGTCGTCCCCAGGGCAAGAATCACCGACTCGGCTTGGATTTCTCTCGATTCAGCATCGACGCCGATAGCTCTCGTCCAGAGGGTAAACGGCCTTTTTGAAAAATCAACCTTCATCACCTCTTCCGCGCGAAACTGCGCCCCATTTTCCATCGCCTGCGCGCGCACTTTATCCGTCAGAGCAAACCCTTCAATCTCCATCTCCCCTGGCCAATTGCCCACCGCATGGGACTGGGTCAAGAGCCCTCCTGGAGTTTTCCCTTCTAACACAAGAGGAGAAAGACCCGCCCGCGCCAAATAAAGAGACGACGTCAAAGCACCAATCCCGCCCCCCACCACAACAATCGGATACGTTGCGGCATAGAGCCCTGAGAAAAGAGTGACTAAGAAAAAGAAAAGTTTCATAAAATGAGGTGATTTTAAACACAGAGTCGATCATTTGTCAATCCAACGGCAAGAAACAAATTACCTCTTTTTCTCCCTTCTTTTTCTCTGCATTGCAGGATTTTCCTACTTCCGCCTTCCTCTTCTCTCCTTGCCCCTCTCTTTTTATTTAATCGTTCATATTTTTAGCCAAACAGTTTTGGAAGTGGGAGGACTCCTATTTCTTTCTTTTCTCCTGCAACGAAGGGCGCCTCAATGGATGCATGAAGGGTTTCTGTCTCTTTCCTTCTTCCTCTTGATTCTCCACTTTACTGACTTCACGATGGCCCGCATCTTAGATGCCCCCCTTTCCTATCTTTTCTATTTTTTCTTCGGCCAAGGAATCAGCCATATCCTGACTAGCTTTCACGCACTGAACCTCAACATGGGGATGATCCTCCTCAGCGGCAGCCTCTTGTGCGTCATTCCAATGACAGCCCTATTCTTCTATCATCTCACAGCAAGACTTTGCCAAAAGCGCCCGTTGCGTCTTTCCCTTTTCCAAATCAGTTTGCCCATCTTGAGCGCCACCCTTCTTCTGTGTCTCCTCCATTTTCTTGTGTCACCCCAGCTCAACTACCCCCTCTTTTCTCAATACCAGAAATCACTTCCTCTCGGCCCTCTCCTTCTCTCCTACCCTAAACAACAGGTCGCGCTTCCTGCCCCTCTCTCCCTTGCCCGCAATGAACCGCCGCTTCTCCCTCGCCTCGACTTACCTTCCACTCCCAATCTCTACCTCTTTGTCATCGAAACTCTACGCAAAGATTTCATCACACCCGAAATCACCCCAGAGCTCGCCCGTTTTGCAAAGGAAAACCTTTCCTTTCTCCATTCACACGCAAATGCAAACTCTTCCCAACTCTCCTGGTTTTCCATTTTCCATTCCGATCTCCCTCATCATTGGCTCGCCATGAAAGAGACCTGGCAACGCGGAAGTCTTCCTTTGCAACTCCTGAAACAAGCAGGCTACAAAATCCACGTCTATTCTTCCGCTGACCTGTCTTACTTTGGTCTCAATCAACTCTTATTCGGCAACACCCTCTCTCTTCCCGACACCTTTGAATCCTACTCGCCCGATCTCGCCCCCTATCTGCGCGACCAACTTGCTTTCCAATCCTTTCAACGGGATCTCGCCTCTCCAGAAGGAAAACAAGGAAATATTTTCCTGTTCTTTCTCGACTCCACCCATTCCGAATATCACTTCCCCCCCGACTTTCCTCTCAAATTTAAACCGATTGTCCCCCGCATTGCCTACCTTACCTTAACTCCCGAAGATATTGAGCCGATCAAAAACCGCTACCGCAACTCATGCGCCTACGTCGACTCGCTCATGGGCCAATTTTTCTCTACGCTCCGAACGCACAATCTTTACGACGATGCGGTCATCGCCATCACCGGCGACCACGGCGAAGAATTTCTCGAAGAGGGGGCCCTCTTTCACGGCACCCACCTGAACGCCGCACAAACTCATGTCCCCATTTTTCTAAAATGTCAAAACAACCCCTGGCCCCTCAAAACAGACACAGCATCCCACATCGATCTGTTTCCCTCGCTTCTCCACTATCTCACAAGGTCGCCCCCTCCCTCGCTCTTTGACGGTCATTCTGTCTTCCTCAAGCGTCCCTGGCCTTACCGGATTACCATGCTCCAGAACGGACCAGGAGTACCCAAAGATTTTGCCATCGAAAATGATCGCTTTCGCATCGTCGCCCGATTTCTCCCTGCAAGCGATCCCCAAACCACTACACAGGTGGAAATCCTTAGCTACGAGCACATCCCACAGTTAAACTCCTCTCTCGCTCCCAAAGAATTTGTCGAAACATATTGTCCCGATGCATTTTCCTTGCTTGTAAAAAAGAGGTGCAACGAATAATATTTTCTCGAAATTTATGCCCTTAGCACTAAGTGCAGTATTAAGAATGCCCCGTGCCTACGCAAATAAGGCCTCTGCCTCTCTCAAGGGACGCATGAAGACAGTCGCGGAAGCTGTCGCTGGCTATATTGTGCGCATCTGCATTTTCCAACTCGCTGAACACGGTAGTCTTGCAAAACGTTTTTTCATGCGTATCTACCGCATCCTGGCCTCAGAGCCCAGTCCTGGCCCCATCGACCCTGAAAGGCTCAACCGAACGAAAAGAATCTTAGAAACGTTGGGAGGTGTTGAGGCCGTTGTAAAACCTGCAGATGGGGGAGCCCAAATCCACCTCATGACCTTCAAAGCAGCCGATTTTGACAAAGCCATTGATCAGTTGGGTGGACAGATCAGCCGCAAAGCACAAGTGATTCTTCCCAAATCAGACACAAGTAAAGAAAAGTTTGGTCGTCTTTGTGACATGCTCAGGAAACTGGAGCCAGACAAAGTAAACCAAAAAATTCCTCTCCCCAAAGCGCCTACAGGACTTGTGCCAATGGTTGTCCATTTCCATTCCCCTGGGCGAAGCATGATGATGGATACCCATTGGATCCTCACCCATCTTGCCGCAGGCTATGATATATGTGTTTCTGATTTGCGCGGAACCATGGAGAGCACCGGAGTGCCCACCGAAGGCGGATATTATCTCGACGCCGAAGCCATTTTCCAACATGTCTTAAACCAAGGCTACGCACCAGATAAAATATGGCTCTCTGGCTATTGCGAAGGGGCAGCAGTGGCCGCCCATCTCAAAGCAAAATACCATGCGCAAGGGGTACATCTCGTCATCCAAAACACGTTCCACAGCGCCACTGATCTCATCACAGGCTACGGCTGGCTAGGGAGAACCCTAGGGACCTATGGTATTCAGGCATTGCAATCGAAAGACCCAGCTATCACCAGTCGCGTCAAACAAGACGGATTTAGTCTGGAAGAAAAGTTTCAACATCTTCCCTCTACTACAGGACAATTCTTTGTCGTTACAACAGACACAGATAGAACCATTCCGCCCGACAGTCTCACAAGAATCAAAAAGGCGATTGGAAACGCGGGACCTTTTACTCTATACGAGCACAAGCCGCGCGACCGCACATCGAATGGCCATACGCCTGTACCTACCCAATTTCCATCTGTGTGGAATCGCTACGTCGAAGTCGTCGTTAACTGCACCGATCCTACCAATCAATAGTTGTCTATGCGCGTGCTTTTTCGGCTCGCCAGAGGAGATCACGCGCGAAGAGTGTATTGAGACTCTTAGGCATGGAAGGAGAAACAGGAAGAAGCGGCAAAATCTTGCCTTGGAGTGGGATAATTTCTACCTCACAAAAGCGCGAGGAAAGGACCCTCTCAAGTTTGTCATAAGAAAATTGTCTGACATGGGTAGGGTCGTTCTCATATTCTTTGCCAAACAGAAACTTGAGCCGGTTCCGCATACGAAAGGCATTGGGCACAGAACCGATGAAAAGGCCGCCTGGCACCAACGTCTCGCGCACCTGATCGAGAAACTTTTCTAGAAAGAAAAGATGTTCTGCAATCTCGCAAGCGACAATGACATCAAAGGCTTGGGGAGTAAAGGGCCATTCGCCATTTAAATCGAGCCAAACCGTCTCGATCCGCAATTTTTCCTCTGCCCGTCTGAGCGCCTCCCGATCGATATCTGCGCCGGTCACTTTATTGCCATCGGCATAAAAAGAGGTGAGCATGCCATCTCTACAACCTAGATCGAGTACCCGTTTCTGAGAACCGATCCATTTTCTAAGATAGGGCCCTCTCTCGCCATGACAATAGAGATAACCATATCGCCCCCCTCGTTCATGGTGGGAGCGATAAATGGCCTCTAACGCATTTTTCTGGCTCACTTTTTCAGCCTCAATTTGCTACGGTTTATGCCATAGCTAAAATAGATGATCAGACCCAATCCCATCCAGCAGAAATATTCAATCCACGTAGAGACGGGCAAGCAAGCGATCTGCGTTAAGCAGGCCACAATCCCCAGCAGGGGAACCCATGGGACAAGAGGAACTTTAAAAGGACGTTTTAGTTCCGGGTGAGTCGAGCGGAGGACCAAAACGCCCAAGCACACAATGGCAAAGAGGAAAAGGGTGGCCATCGAAACAATTTCAGCAAGGACCGAAACGGGGAACAGCCCTGACAACACCACAGAAATCGCGGTTACAATGATTGTCGCAAAGAGAGGTGTTTGCATTTTGGGATGTATATTTCCCAGTTTTTTGGGGAGGAGACCATCTTGCGCTTTTGCCATCAAAACACGTGTCAGTCCTAAAATTTGGACTAATACCACAGAGGCAAGGGCCGCCAAAATAGCGATTTTAACAATCAGAGCGAACCAAAAATATTTTGGGCCCATGATGGTTAAAGCGACGGCGATCGGATCAGGAACATTGAGCATTTTATAGCTCACGATGCTGAGCAACACAAGCGACATCGCGATATAGGCGATCGTGGAGATCCCCAAGGACCCCAAAATTCCTCTTGGCAAATCGGTCTGGGGGTTCTTAGCCTCTTGAGCCAGTGTGGAGACCGTATCAAAGCCAATATAGGCAAAGAAAACAAGGCCTGCGCCACGCAAGATGCCCGACCAACCAAATTCTCCAAAAATTCCTGTATTCTGCGGGATAAAGGGGGTTAAATTATCAACATTGAAGAAAGCCAATCCAAGAAGAACGAATAAAATGACTGTACTGACTTTAATCACCACCATCGCATTGTTAAAATAGGCGACCGTTTTGATGCCGATGGAAACCAAAGCCCCGACAAATGCCACCAAGAACATCGCGGGCAAGTTCAGCATCGCTCCTGAAAGAAACCAACCTTCACCTGCACTGTAGAGGAAAGGAGCTTTTGAATAGAGGGAAGGAATGTGGATATTAAAATCTTTCAGTAGGCTGACAAAATAGCCTGACCAACCGACCGACACCACGCAAAAGGAAATGAGGTATTGAGACACGATCGACCACCCGACGATCCACGCAGGAAACTCCCCCATGGCTACATAGGCATAAGTATAGGCTCCGCCTGCAACCGGAATGAGGGCAGACAACTCGGCGTAGCAGAGGCCGGCAAAAAGGCAAATGAGCGCGGCAAAGATAAAAGAGAGGACAATCCCTGGTCCCGCGTAAAGAGCTGCCGCTTGACCTGTAATGACAAAAATTCCTGCTCCAATGATCGCCCCAAGGCCAATCATCGTCAGGTTAAAGGAACCCAGATGGCGCTTCAACCGATGTTCTCCCGCTTCCCCGTCTTCAACAGACGAGCTACGCATCGGCTTTCGAATAAATAAACTTTTTTTCATTGATAATACCTCACGGAGGGCGATTGTACACCTTCGAAGCTCTAGAAAGCAACCATTATGAACCTATCTCAATAGAATTTTTTGTCGAGTTTTTGGAGATATACCGAAACAACCTGAAGAGTTGACTTCTTGGCAAGGAGGGTCCTCAACATTCGCATTCGGAACGAGCGACCATTGCCTTCGGGCAAGGCGCGAGCGAGAATGCGAATGTTGAGGAAAACCTGACGCAGCCAAAAG
>Ga0207952_1000247_pt1 | contig 52409 bp, 56 predicted proteins | sample SubbioR12Aug_8Ca_FD_184831 | JGI IMG/M metagenome (GOLD analysis project Ga0207952, IMG submission 184831) | Serpentinite rock and fluid subsurface biosphere microbial communities from McLaughlin Reserve, California, USA - CR12Aug_8Ca (SPAdes) | ecosystem: Environmental > Terrestrial > Deep...
GTCATGACCATGGTGACTGCACTGGCAATGATAATCCAGTTCAGCATCCCCTGGAACTGTCCGCTGAAGGCCAGCCAGCCCAGTGCCACACCGCTGATGATGCGCAGGGCGCGTTCCCAATGGGGCAAATTACGTTTGAAATGAAACATGGTGAACTCCTCTTTGTAATGAATGACACTGAGCAAGAGTGTTCAGACGCTACAAAGGATTCAGGTTTTTTCAAAATAATTGAAAATAGTTTTGAAAATCAGTTCAAACCCAGGATATCACCTATGGATTGTTGCAATTGTTCTACCAGCTCAGCATCCATGTACTTGTATTCGTCTGGGATATCCAGCACGTGCACAGGCTTGTGGCCTATCAGGTTGCGATAGCTGGCCATCAGGCGTGATTTGTGTTTTTCTTCCATGACGAAAATGACTTCTGCCCATTCTATGTCGGCAATGGAGACAGGATGACGGGCATTGGGGCTGGTGCCGCCAGAGCGGGCGCGCACCATGGGGTGCTTACGCCAGACTTGCTCGGCAGTGGGGCTGCGCCACTGGTTGCGGCTGCAGACGAAGAGGGCGTTGACGGGGGTATCTGGCATGATGAGTGCGCTGAAGCAAAGGCGTCATCATGCCAGAATTAGCTATCTCTTGGTCACTTGCATATGGGCATTGGCGATGTCAATGATGCCTGTGGTCTTGCAATTCTCGGGTGTGGCGTCTGCATTGTCTTCAATCATGCCAGGTTCGCATACATCGGCATCGAGCCAGAGTTGCAGATGGCCATCTTTTTTAAGGTTGGTGACTGCCACCAGGGTGCTGGTTTCATACAGGTCGCTCATGTTTCCGACCCCCTTGAGTTCAAACACGCCGCCCATTGTCACAGACAGCATGATGCCGTAACTGGTGTCGTAGTAAGGATCTACATTGGCATCGCCTGTCTCTTTCGGGTAGTAGCAGTCGCTGACCAGCAATTTTTCAGCCATGCCCAGTTTGTTGTACACAGTTATTTTTGGAGACAGGCAGTGCTTGTTTTTCAGGATGGCAAGGGTTTGCTTGTGCTGGGCAGGCGTCAGGTAATGCGAGAGCGCGGCAGGATCCTCTAGCAAATGCGTAGAAAATTTCTCTGCTTCGGGTGCTGCCTGCAAACCAGAGTGATCTTCATTGCCTGTCATAAAGATGAGTTCATCTGGTGTGCTGCTAACTGCTGGGATGCTGGCGCTGGATGCGGTGACGACGTTGGCAGGTGGGCTGGCAGGCACAGCAGCATTGCTATGCCATGAACGCCCAAAAAACATCGTTGTTGCGAGGACAGCAGCGCCCAGGGTAACAATCGGGACCGACTTGTTCATATAGTCTAAGGATATGGGGAAATTGCAATAACCGCCACCATAAACGACAGACCACAATATCACCATGATTTTTACGCAAGGTAACATATATGCGTGGCAGAAATTAGTGACAGAAATACTGTGTGTGCATGACTAAATGTGGCTCAATGTTGCCCGCTGCCTGAAAACACATTCATCACGATGACACCAGCAATAATCAGCGCCATACCCAGCAGCGCAGGCATATCCAGCTTTTGTCCAAACATGAACCAGCCCACAGCGGTAATGAGCACAATGCCCACACCCGACCAGACGGCATAGGCAATGCCCACAGGGATGACCTTCAGCGTCAGTGACAAGAAATAAAATGCCAGTGCATAGCCAAGCACCACCAGCACCGAAGGCCACAGCCGCGTAAAGCCTTCACTAGATTTGAGTGCGGACGTTGCGATGGTTTCTGAAACAATGGCAATAGCCAGAAACAGCCAGTTTTTCATGATAATGTCCTCGGTAAGAGGGCATTATGCATCTTGACGGATATGCTGAACAGTCTTGTCAGCGCATCGAATGTCTGCGCAAATTACTCTGCGCAATTACTCTACAATTAACGCGTTGTACCGGGTTAAAAAAATAAATGACGATGTCATTGCCCCTGTCATGATCAGACAGGGGCAAGCCTGGTTACTTTGTCACGTCGTCGTAGAGCGCAGCAATGCCACCCGCCAGTGCATGCGGTTGTGCACCTTGCAGATTGGTCAGCACCACCACAGTCAAATGCTTTTCTGGCAGGTGCACACGCCAGGCGGCTGCGCCGCCACCGTAAGAAATTGCGGGCTGTTTGCCAAAGGGCATGAACATGAAGCCCAGGCCAAAGTCACCATTCTGGCCATTCCGCAGTTTATAGGGCGTGCTCATTTCCTTCAGTAATGCAGGCTTGATGAACTTGCCGCTGGCCAGCCCTTGTTCAAAATTGATGAGGTCGTGGATATTGCCATTCAAGAGACCAGCCGGGGCCATATAATCGGGCATGAACTTCGCGCCATAATGGTAAATCTTGTCTTGCATGACGACAGGGCGGCCATTCTTCATCTCCAGTTTGCTATGGTCTTTGCTGATCTCGAGTGACGTATATAAATCACTGCGGCCAGGAATGATGGACCAGGCATCACCAAACTTTGCACCCGTGATACCCATGGGCTGGAACAAACGGGTTTGCAGGAACTGTTCGTAAGGCATGCCGCTGATTTTTTCTATCACCATGCCCAGCAGCACATAACCAGTCTGGTTATACACAGACTTTTCACCAGCTGGCTGTAGCGGCAATTTTGCCAGCTCCTGCAAGAGGATGTCGCGGTCACCGCTGATGGTGGTGATGTTGACGTCATCGGTAATTGCATCCGGCAAGCCAGACGTATGCGAGAGACAATGGCGCAGTGTGACACCAGACCAGGCCGCAGGCAGTTGTGGCAGGATTTTTGTGATGGAGTCGTCGAGCGTAATGCGGCCATCCTGCACCAGCAGCATGATGCCACTCGCTGTAAAGGTCTTGGTCATCGAGGCCAGTGAATAGGACGTATCTGCCCTGGTTGCCACATTGTGTTCTATGCTGGCCAGGCCATAAGTGCCTTCCTTGATGAGCTTGTTGTCACGCAGCACGGCCACTGTCATGCCGGGTATATGGCGCTTTTGCATCTCGGCACGCACATAATCATCAACGGTATCGGCATGTGCCTGCATGGGGCTGGCAGCCAGGCCTCCCAGCAAGGCCAGGCTGGCGGCAAGGGCGCGGTATTTGGGACGCAGGGATATTGCAGGGCGGCGTATTGATGTCATTGATTTTTCCTGGTTTGTTTTTCATGCTGGCTGGTCGGATCAGAGCACATCGCCAGCCATACTGTTTTTTCTTGTCAGTCGACAAGTGCGGGCTTACTTTATTGCATAGTTAAACAGGACGCCACGGAGAAAAGATAGATTACAAAAGCAGGGGAATGAAATGCAAAAACCGCAGATGAATGGCAAGACAGATCAATTGGAATTAAAAAGCTTGAAAAATCCATAGGTAACCCAAAAATCTGATACTTGCCTTCCTTGACCCTGTTCCTGAAAAATCTGCCATGACACTTGAAATGACAAACAGCCTGCCTCCCGGCATCAGACACTTCATCGCAGACGCGACGCTGACAACAGATGAAATCGGTGCATCGCCATGCAAGGTCTATCAATTTTCCAAAGGCAATGAGAGATTTTTCCTGAAAACCTCAACACCAGTCTATGCCTCGACGACATACAGTGTCTTGCGTGAAGCGCGTGCCATAGAATGGCTGACTGGACGTATCAAGGTGCCTGAACTGGTGCTGCTTGCGGAAAATGAATATGGTGAGGCCATGATCACACGTGCCGTACCTGCCAGCCCCCTGGCTGATCGCATACATGCCGGGCAGCCAGTGACGCACTTATTCCAGGAAGCCCTGCGTCAGTTGCAGGGTTTACCCATCAAGGATTGCCCCTTGCATGCGGGCGCGGCTTTTCGTCTGAAAGAACTCGAATACCTGATCAGCAAAGGCTTGCATGAACAAGACTATGAACTTGATCAATGGCCAGGCCTGCATGACGAGCAAGACCTGCTCAGGCTTTTGCATGCGAGCTTGCCAGAAGAAGACCTGGTATTTGCCCACGGTGATCTGGGTGACAGCAATCTCTTTGTCGGCGACAAAGACCAGCTTTATTTCCTCGATCTCGGTCGCGCTGGCCTGGCAGACCGCTGGATGGATATCGCCTTCGCCCACCGCAATTTGCGTGAAGATGTTTCTGAAAAAGCAGCGGATGAATTTATTAAGTCGCTGCCTTATGCAGATGCTCCTGCCAAGCGGGAATTTTTTATGCAACTGGACGAGTTGTTTTAGAAACTGGAATTTCTGGCGAGCGTGCTGATTATTTATTCCAGTAGTCTAGCAAGGCTTGGGAGATATATTCCCACATATTGCTATTGTAGATATCATCCAACTGTAGTTTCAGGTAATCGATAACGACCGCTCTTTGGGTGTCATTCAAAAGTTTTTGCTGCTCTTCTACCTGGCTACTGAAGACCAGGTGGTGGATCAGATCAAATTCAACGTCCTCACCCAGATCTGCCTGTATAAATGCAGGGAGGTGGAAGCGCATGCCTGCTGCATCAAAAAAAGACAGGCTGCTATTGCATCGATTAAGATCCTCTAACTTGATGCACCGCCAGTCAGTTTTCTCATCTTTAGCCCGGTAATTTGCGCAGTCTTCTGCACTGGCGTAGTGATCAATTCCTTGCGCTTCATACAAGCCAATGCCGTCACACAACTGCAACCCGGCAAATGCATGCTGGACTTTTTTCCTGAGTTCGACAGCCAGCAAGCCGAGGTTGATCCTGCTCTGTGATTGTGTGATGCAGACTTCATCGTGACCGGCAGCGCGCGCGTCATCTATGTCTTTTTGTGTAGGATAGTACATTGCTACATAATATATTTCTTTAACGTTCTACGCCACGATTGTGGAATGCTTGGTTTAACCTCTACATGCATGCTTTATTGGTTGTGCCGCGCGCACCATATAAAAATATCGGACAGATTACTCATTCCAGTACCCCAGCAAGGCATTGAAGATGTGTTCCCATTCATGGCTAAAGTCTTCATCGTCCAGTCTCAGATTGAGGTAATTGATAACGATCGCTCTTTGTGCAGCGTTAAGGAGCGCAAATTTCTCTTCGATGACGCTGCTTTGTGTCAGGTAGTATAGCAATTCAATCTCAAGTTTCCCGTCCAGGTCTGCCAGCATGATGGCGGGCAGGTGGAAGCGGATTCCCTCTGCATTGAGGAAGGACATGCAGGCATAACATTGATTGATATTAGTCGCCGGGATACGCCGCCAGTCAGTTTTCTCATCTTTTGCCCGGTAGGCAGCACAGGTCTGTGCATCTGCGTAATCATCCAGCCCCTGGGCTTCGTGCAAGCCTGTACCATCACCTAACTGGACATCAGCAAACGCCAGGTGTATGGTCTGTTTCAGCGCGCTTGCGCGTTCGCCCAGTTGTTGCCGCGCTTGTGCCAGTGCAATGGTGGTGGCTTCATAGCCGTTTGCGCGCATGGCATCGACATCCTGTTGTGTGGGGTAGCTCATGATCCCAAGCTGTGTTGATGAAGATTTATCAGCGCTCGATACTATACTCTATCGTCACCACCACCCGCGCCACCTTGTCTATCGTGGTTTTGTCGTAAGTGCCGCCGTATTCGTCTGAGCTGGTTTCTGTGCCCACTGGCAGGATATAAAAAGCACCTTGCGAGGCAGAACGCATGCTGCCCACCTTGACTGCGCCGTATTTGGCAAATTCAGAGGCGCGCTTGTTGGCATTTTCGGTGGCGGCACCTATCAATGACATCTTGATGTCTTCCAGCTTCGATACCAAAAATTGTGGTGCGCTATAAAACACCGGTTGGCCATCGGCTTCGAGTTGCAGGGCAGCGCGGCTGACATTGGTGATCTTGGTCAAATCCTTGGAAGTGACCAGTATGCTTTGCGTCGCCTTGTAGCCGCGCTGCACCTGGCGGTTACGGCCTTCTGGCAATTCTTCAACCACCATATTGGGTTCTACTGCTTCTTCAGATTCTTTCAGCGCTGCCTTGTCAAAGGCTTGCTTGCTCAAGAATTCATCCAGTACCGGGCGTGATTTGCGCAGCTTGGCCAATGCTTCGGCAAAGCTGGGGGCAACTACCGTCACGCCTATGCGCCACTCTGCATAATCGGCTTGTATGGGTTTTTCTGCCAAGCCCTTGACAGAGATACTCTGCTTGCCTGAGCCTATGTGTTTGGCCTGCACGCCAAAAATAAAGGCGGCGGCAGACATGCCCAGGGCCAGCAGTACACCGAGTATGACCAGGGCGCGGGATAAATCTTTGTTCATTGCTATCTCCAGAAAATGGACCGCTCGCAGCCATGCAAAAAAATTAAGGCAATCGCTGCTAAAATGAGCTATCTGCATATACTGCGATAAAGCATTTATTTTCCCTATACACTTTGCATTTGGTTGCAAATTTTAAAAAGCCATGCATAAAAAATGGTCTGCTCTGGAGAACCTGCTCGCCTGGTACAAGACTTTCGCGCCTGCACAAATTGGCACTGACAATCGTGAACGCCTGCGTGCCTGCGCTGGCATGCTGGCAGGTTTGTTCCTCACTGGCCTGGCCACCAGGGCCATGCTGGGTTCATATGCCGCCATCCCCATGTTGCTGGCACCCATAGGTGCTTCTGCTGTATTGCTGTTTGGTGTGCCAGCCAGCCCGCTGGCGCAACCCTGGTCTATCGTCGGTGGCAATATGCTGTCTGACCAGGGTTTGCACCACATCCCCATCGTGAATGAAGAGCGCCGCCTCATAGGCATGGTCACGCAATCAGACCTGGTGGCGGCCTTGTACCGCGGGCGGCTGGCTGATACTGGGGTGGATAACATGCCGCAACATCCTGCTTTACTCCATACCCGCCAATCATGATTATCCATACCCCTCATATTTTTGCGATACGCCAGATGCTGTACAGGGCAATACCGCTCGCCGTATTTTTTCTGGCATTTTTTATCGTTTATCTGTTTATCGGCAGTCAGTTCAATGTGGTCATCGTCATCTTGTCAGCAGGGGGCCTGGCTTTTGTTTACCTTGGATGGTTCCTGACAGCCTATACAAAAGGCTTGATTGATACACCGAGGCGGCAATGGCATGTCGCATTTGAAAATGGCGTGATAAAAATCAATGCCGTGTGGGGCAGCACGCACATTTCTTTGGACGCTGTCAAAAGCCTGACCCTTGTTTGCGACGACAATTGGGATTTGATCAAAGGGCTGGAAGAGCAATGCCTGAAGTTAATCCCGCTCACTGGCTTGCCCATCATTATCCCCGGCAGCTCTGCCAACTTTGAAGCCACGCTGGAGGCGATCAAGCAGTTCAGGCAAGTTGATGTGGTTTTGGTGAATTAGAAATGGAAACTGGCGGTAGTGTGCTTACTATTGCCTGAAAGTGCTGGAGTCATCAATGACTAAATTTATTTCAAGAGTGCAAGATAATGTCCAGGATAAAAACTCTCTGGCCTGGAAAAAGTTATGTGATTATATCGATCAACTGGCAGACAGTGGTGGAGAAGAATTTTCTCCACGTGAGATTCTAGGTGATGAGGATTTCTTTCAAATCTTTACGCTACCTGCATCTATTGCAAAACTGAAAAAGGTAAAAAAAGTTCTGCTCTACGGAAGCAAGCTGAAATATATACCCCCTGCGATAGGTGAAATGGAAGCGCTTGCGTATGTTGATCTTTATACTTCTTATGATTTGAACTGGTTACCATATGAAATAAGCAATTGTAAGAAATTGATTGAAAGTCGCATCAGTACCAGGGTTTTGTTCGGCAATTATAAAAACCGGATGCCCTTCCCCAGGCTTGATCACAACCCCGTCAGGTACGATGAAGATAAGCTGCAATGTAGTATTTGCAATAAGGGCATCGACTATGCCTTCACGAATCAATTGTGGATAAGCCTGAATATAGGTACGGATGTGCTTCCTTTGCTGGTCAATTCATGTTCGATGGCCTGTCAAGAAAAATTGCCTATGCCGCCAGAAAATTATCTGCAGTATCCTCACAAAGGTGGTAGGTCTATCAAGAAGCCGTGCTGATCAAGCAGATGCGGCTAGCTGAATTTTGTGGCATAGAATAGTGCTAATAGCCATGTTGAAATGCTTCAAGTATGATCGTCAACCTCAGTTCTCTTGCTGATGATACTGGTCTCTGTCAGTAACAAGATTATCATTGTTCTTCAACTGTTTCAGGGCATACCAGGCATGGCGCGAGACATTTTTCAACATCGTGGCAGGGACTGCACGGCTAGCCGTAGCAGCGGTCCTGGCCTTTGCATTGTCCCGGCATACAGGCAAGTTGCAAGCCTGTTCAGATTTTCTCTCGCCATATTGACACTTTTCCTCTGTGCATGCGCCAGTCCAAATTTTGGTTTGCAAATCAATCAAGAATTGCGGGTAGGCATGACGCGGTCTGAGGCCAGCGCTGCGCTGGACAGGCTGGAAGCCAGCGGGCGGCCTTTCATACGCAGGACGAATGAGACTGTCGGAGCAATGTGCAGCAGCATAAAGACCGCCAGCCTTTGTCAGGGCGATCCAAATTATCATCTTTATCTGCTCTACCGGGACGACCAGTTTCCTTACGATGTATTGAAGCAGGTCGACAACGGCACGCCCTATTTGCAAGTGGACTTTGGTAGTGGTGGCGGCATGCGTTCTCTACATTTATTCTTCGGTGGCAGAAGGCAGTTATTGCGCGGCTGGGTAGTCAGCAATGGTTACTGGAACGGTCGTTTCGCTCAGGAACGTCTGGGCGTCAAGTTCAGACGTGTGTATGGACTGGTCCACCTTAGCCGCATGACCAAGGCTGAAGTATATGCCCTGATTGGGCCACCAAAGAAAATCATGGACCCTCCCGCGAAACTGAGCCGTGAGTTATTTGACGATCATTACTGGGATGCACAATCGGTGGTGCCGCCTACCGGTAAATTAAGCGAACCATGGGAAGTCTATGAATACCCGCTCGAAGATGGATCTACGCGGCGCGTCTATCTGGTCTACTCCAAAGGGAAGACGCTTGTTGCCTATGGATTTGATCAGGCTCATTTGGAAACTGAGCGGTATATGCGTGCACATGGTTTTTTGCCATAGCTTACTGGATAGCTTTATCTACAAGAATTTCAATTTACTTTTTTAGACGAGCGTTAATTAATATGAAACACATTATCATGACTGGCGCATTGCTCTTGTCGTGCCCCCTATCAAATGCGGATGGCGTGCACACAGTGGGAGCTGGAACACTTTACTGCGAAGATTTTATTCGTGGAAAATCGAACCAGGCCGAGTCTATTCAGACTGCGCAGTGGGCGGCTGGATTTATTACCAGCTTCAATTTTTACTCAACAGGCAAGCAAGCGACACCGGAATCGACTGAAGTCATGTATAAAAGCCTGGAACTGTATTGCACCAAAAATCCAAAACATAGGATCATTGATGCGGCCGCAGCGCTGGTTAAACAGTATCGCTCCGAGCAATAAAATGCGATTAAGAACCATGAAAAATTTCCATTCTGCTTACCGTGCCTGGATGTTGAGTTGCCTGCTTGCGTTAATCACTGTGCACATGAGTTGGGCACAAGCGCCGCAGATTCCCAATGAACCAATAATCTCTGAATACGCAAAAGCCATGGGGACCCTATTTTTCTATGATAAAGTCAAGATGGGCCTGGGCTATTGCGGTTCAACTTATCATGATCTGGCAGGGTTGGCGACCAAAAGTAAAGTCAGCTTTGAGCTGAGACACTATGATTATGTAAAACCGGTTGAAGCTAGCAGGGCCGAACTCCATTTATATATTGCCGAAAATGATGGCACATCGCCAAGGCAAGTTGCATCCGACTGGGAAGAAAAAATTGCGAAATCCAAAGAAAAGACACTGGATGAATGGCGGGTAGGGCTTTTACAAGACTGGACTAAATGTCTGGCTTTTATCGAAGGCGTGCAGCGCGGTCAATATGACGTCAAAGTGATTTATCCTGAGATCTACCAGTCTGTCATGGCACGTAAAGAATCCAATAGCCAGAAGCGTTGACCGTGCATGGCGATTAGCTTCAAGCGGGCTGCCTGCCTACTTGCCTCTGCGGGATTTGACGTCAAGTGTTGATGGAACAGCGCAAATTATAATAACTTGGGCTCGTACTTTGGGCTTGAATCTACTCTTTGGTATTTATTGGGAATCTCCTTATGTTCAACTGGCCAGGTCAATCTAAGTCATCTCCATCAACAGAAAACCAAACCGCAAAATCACTCACTGCCGAAGAAAAGGCCGAGCAATTGTGGCAAGCCGTGTATGAGGCACGGGCAGCCGCTTACACCTCGCAGTTTGGCCCATTGCCAAATGACATTTTGAAGATGATGAATATGAGCGGCGTCTGGCCGGGCGGTGGCCTGTATCAACTCGCTGCACCGCAGGTGTCAGCGACAGCTTGGTTAAGCTCCAGTTTTGGGCTGAGCAATCCGGATATGCCAACTACTGTGGCAGCAGAGGAAGTTGTTACTGAGCATGATGAGCAAGGCCGCCCGCTCAGTACCTCTCTGCAGCTCAAGCGCAAGGACAATATTGCGACTTACCCTGGCCGCCCTGGCTATGGCTATGAATTCATGGTCTTGACACGTGGGCAGGAAGAATGGCCACTGTGGTTATTGCAATGGGCAGTCAATAGCGAAATCCAGCAAGATGTGGACTTTTTGGGACGTGTCGATAAATACCAGGGAATGACAATCGAGGACATATATGTCGGTGGCGAGCAAATGGTGAACATCCTCATCACCCGCGCGCGTGCACCTTTGCCAGCTTCGATCAAGCTGCCCAATGGTGAGATGAGCCTGCTGGTCGCCACCACGATTACCGATGATGAAATGATCTGGTCCAAGACCAATGGCCGCAATGCCCTCATGAACTTGCTGCAAAAGTCGGGCGTGAGCCAGTTCAGCCAGCCAGAGCGGCCATCGGTGATTCATCCGCAAGGGGTGGACTATGCCAGCATCAAGAGCCGCGAACAGGCAGAAGCGCTGGCTGAACAAGGCTTGCTGCGCAGAGGCTATTTGTTCCCGCTCCAGTTTGGCGGCGAAGAGACTGCCTTCAATATTGCCTACATGCCGCGCCAGGGCTATATGCGCAAGCTGTTTGCCGACAAGCAGGTCGATGAACTGGTACAGCAGGGCCAGATTCAAAACTACCAGGCACATCCTGAATACCTGGGCGACAGTTTTATCCCCAAGCGCATACGCATACAAGCGACAGGCGATGCGAATCTGAATTTTGATATAGACATGTACTAAGACCCTGTCATGTTGAAAATGGCGAGAATGGCATACTGCCTCCGGCACATCAGCTTTCTGGCACTGTTGGCAGGCAGCAGCATGGCCCGGGCATCTGGCGGCACGGGTGAATATGAACTCGACTGGCCCGTGCGTAGCGAGCTGCTTGCTTATCGTTCCAGCGGCTGTGCAGATGATTGCTGGGTGGCCGAAGTGCGTAGCAAACGCAGCCGCCAGGTCAGGGCGCGTTTGCGTTGCGATGACGGGAAACTGTATTTCTCCCGCCGAGGTAAAAGCAGGGAGCAGCAGCTACCTGAAGACTGCACCAGTATCAACACCAGCAATGACAAACCCGCCAGTATCAGTCATAAACTGACGCAACTTCTACAATCAAAGAAGGAAAAAAACTGATATGAATTTTAAAATCGCCCTACTAACAATGCTGGCCGCACTCTCTGTCAGCTCCGTCAGCAATACCAGCCTGGCCGCCAATGAGATCGCTGTCTCTGGCCGTTATGAATTGAGAACCGATGCACAAAGCCAGGAAATACTGGGTGGCATGCCGTGCTTTTATCCAGGGCCGGAGTCGGCCAAACTCTTGCCACGCCCTGCTGGTGACAAGCGCCTGGCCTGGTTTTGCTTCAAGAATAAAGAGGAATCCAAAAAGCTGTTGAACATCCCTGATCAGATCAAGGGAAAAAATTGCGGCATCTCAGGTCAGGCAGTATTAAAAGTTGCCAATTATGTCAGTTATAATGGCGAGGGTGATGGTGTTGATATGGCGGTCCTGGTAGCGGTAACAGAAAAATCTGCTCCCAGAAAACTGGCTTGCAAATAGCCGCATTTTGTCCCGCGGATCATCGCCTGATATCTTGAAGCAGTAACATCAACCTGCCTATGATGAAGGAGCAAGATCCATGAGTGCCGACAGAATCGACAAGCTATTGCAAGACATACGCCTGCTCAATGAAGACCATTACGCCCTGGTGCAGGCATTGCGCGAGCAGATACTCAAGCTGACCAAGGGCGTGACAGAAGAAGTCAAATATGGCGGCTTGCTATTCTCAGCCAACAAGCCTTTCTGTGGCGTGTTTTCTTATGCCAAACATGTGACGCTGGAATTTGGCCTCGGAGCCTCATTGCCAGACAAATACAAGATGCTGGAAGGCGAGGGCAAATACCGTCGCCATATCAAGCTGACTTCGCAGCAAGAGATAGAAGACAAACATGTGCATGCCTATCTGCTGCTGGCAATGAAGGCGGCACAGCAGGCATGAACAAGCAAATCGCCCTCATCTTCTTGAAGATTGTCCTCACCATACCAGTCGCTTATGGGCTGGCTTACCCTTACTTCCATCCCGAAGCCTCTGGCGGCGTTTTCAAGGAACTGGAAATGCTGGGCACCTTGGGTAGCATCGTGCTGGTGCTGGTATTTTTGGCCCTGGTGTTTTTATATTGCCGTGATTTGCAATCATCACTCGCCCTGGTCAAACCCGAATCCCGCAAGGCAGAGCCGCGCAGCGTCTGGCTGATGTTCTTACTGCCCTATAATTTCGTTGAAGATTTTTTCATCATCGCCAACGTCGCCAGGTCTTTGCAGCAAGAGGCCAGGTCCAATGTGGCGTTACAGGGCTTTCGCAGTTTTGGCATGCTGACCGGCATGGGCTGGTGTGGTTTGCAAATCGTTTCCCTGTTGCCAAATGAGGCGGGCGCTGCTGCTGGCTTTTTGGCGCTGCCGTGCTGGATTTTGCACTGGCGATTGATACGCCGGGCCAATGCGGCTTTGGTGGCTGGTGCAGAGTAAGCCAAGTTCCCAGGTAAAGACCATAAATCTCACCACAGAGGCACGGAGAAAGGAAAGACAGCTTGCAAGCAGTCTCCGTTACGCACGCGAACGGCATGCCTTTCGAATTCCCTGCTACACCACAGAGGGGGGCACGGAGTAAGTACAATTAATAGATGTATTGCGATCGGAAGGGTGTGCCGCGCATACCGATTTTTCATCTACGTACAACACTGGGATGAAGGCAATGCTGCGTACGGAGCTCCCTCATTTGATGGCAGGCCCTACGCTGAGCACGTTGGTGAATATCATACTGTCTTTCTAATACTTTCTCTGTGAACCTCTGTGTCTCGGTGTCTCTGTGGTGAGCTTTCAGGTCTTGAACTTCACACAGGACTCCGCAAAGGCGGTAGCCGCGCCAGCCAGTCTTTGCGCAATAAACCATACAAGGCAGAATCCGACACCTGGCCTTCGATGATCCAGCGTTCGCGCAAATAGCCTTCGCGTATGAAGCTCAGTCTTTCCAGTATTTTGGCCGATCCTTCATTGTCTGGGTGTATGTCAGCTTCGACGCGATTCAGATTCAATTGATCGAAACCATAATCCAGCAAGGCCGTCAGGGCTTCTTGCATATAACCCTGGCCCCAGTAGGCAGCATCCATGTCGTAGCCAATTTCTGCACGGCGACAGCCTTCATCGAAATGGAACAGGATGCAACTGCCAAGAAAGACATTATCGTCCTTACGTATCATACCCAGGCGCACCAGATCGCCCTTTTGCAGGGCAGCCTGATCACGTTCTACCATGCCCGTGGCCTGGGCGATGTCGGTCCAGGGCCCTGTGGTCATATAGCGCATCACTTCAGGGTTGGAGCGCATACGCAGGATGGCGGGTGCATCATCCATGCATAAAGGCCGCAAGTGCAAGCGCGGGGTGTCGATGGTAAGTTGGTCGAAATTGTGCATGATTGATGTCGCGTGTCTCGCGCTGTTTGTCTTATAGTGCTTATGATTATAGCTGGACAAGCGCTTGCATGCGTTATCGGTGTGTGCCGGGTAGATGAGTTAGCGGTAGATATGAACAGGAAAGTCGTCTCCAGTATTCATTTTCCAATCGCCGCTCAAGGCGTGTTGAGCATGTACAATCTCCTTACTTCCATGAGCTGAAATTGCAGGCCTTAAAAAGCGCAAGATATGACCAAACTATTTTCTTTCCTCATGCTTTTTGCCGTGATTGGAGACGTCACAGCAGTTTCGGCAATGAGTCTCGTTGCACCGCCATGTGGTCCTGCACCCTTGCCAGTGAGCAGCACAGCGACGCTAGCACCAGGAGCAACCAGAACAAGTGCCACGGATGAATTTATTCAAGCGCAATTGCAGCGCATGGAAACCCATCCACATCATTACGACAAACGTTGTTTTGATAACGAACTCGCAGTCAATCCAGCGGGAAATGTGGCTATTCTGCCTATGTTGATGCGGCACTTTCACAACTATCTGAAAGAACATTCAGCGCAGCTTGACAATGCTGAAGATATGGATGTTGTGCCTCATGCACATGAGGTGATGGGGTCGATGTTGATTTTCGGTAAATGGGGTATGCCTGCGATGCCAGAATTGCTGGTACTTAGCCGCGATCCCAAGATCAATGCTAAGTTGAGAGTCGTCAGCCTGCAAACCTGGTTAGGGTTTTCAGCCTTTGCTGATCAGGATATTCTCCCAGTTTTGAACAGTTTTTTGCTGGATGCAGCAACACCAACTCCATTGCGCCAATTTGTGGTGTTGCAACTAAATCAGCACGCATCGCGTGCCAGTATGGTTTTGCCTGTTTTACGACAAGAGATCGCCTTGCTCATTGCAGACAATGGCGCGCATAGCGACAGCCAGCGAACTTATCACCAAGCCTTGATTCCTGTCTATGCCCGATTCGAGCTGCCGGAGCAGGCTTGGGAAAATCTGTTTTCTCTGTACCTCAAAGAAAATGAGAATGAAGTAATTGAGGTCTTGCGAGCTGAATTGCGCAAGCTGCTCGCCCAGTACCCTGCCTATGAACGCAAGCTCGTGATGGCATTTCTGGATAGTAAGGACAAAAAAAACAGACAAAGCATAAGCGATCTGGTAACAGACTTGAACGATGCCAGCTCCTTATCGATGCTGCTGGCCACCCTGAGTCAGCCAGAGCAGCAGGAGATGGTCCTTGAGCTGATTGCCCGGCTGGATGCAAAGCTGCCAGTCGTACAAGATTATCTGCAGGCAGAATTGTCTAAACCAGCCAGGGCATTCGACATTGCCCGCATGATTATCCGCATGGGAAAACCATACGCTGAGGCACAGGACGAGCTATTCAAACTATGGCAGCGGGCCAACGATCCTAATGCACAGTGGGTGTATCTACGTGCCCTGATGGTGGCTGGACCAGTGCAGCCATCCATGCGGTCGGTCTTGTTGCAGCGATTGCGTGCCGATATCGCACGTGTCAAAGGTCTGGCAACATCACAGCGCCCTGTGGATTTGGGTTCAGCCTGTATGGTACTCAAAGCCGTCATCAGCTTGCCTGCTGCTCAAGAAGAAGCCTATACCATCTTGCGAGGAGCCACCCACCTGATAAAGCGTTATCCTTACAACGACTGCGTGCAAGAGTTTGCTACGGCTATTGCGGTCAGACACGACAAACCGACAGTGAAAATCTTGTTCGGCTTATTGCTTGATAATCAGCTAGCAAACAAGTTTCCCATCCGTGCAGCTTTACTGGGTATGCCGGACCAGAGCCTCGATGTCTTGCCCGGCCTGCTGCGCACAGCGCAAGGTCTTAATCTCATGCTGCTGGAGGAGGTGCTGGTGGGCATCCAGCATCCCAGAGCAAGTGTTGTGCTCAACGCGCATGCCAAAAGTAAGCTGCCAGGCCTGCATGTGTCTTTGCAGCAGTACATCGCCAACGGCGTGCGACCTCAACGCGTCAAAGAAAGGACAGTGGAATACAATCTGACCATTTTTACTGAAAAGGCACAAATAGTCTGGCACCTGCTGCATCTGTCTCCCAATGACCCCAAAACCGCTGCGCTGATGTTGACACAACTAGGAAGCGAAGATGAAGTGATCGCCAACATGTCGTCCCGATTTCTGAGTACCTACGCATACAATGTATGCGAAAAGCCTGAGTTGACGGAGCAGCGAGCTGCATTTGTGCAGGCCATGACTGATTTCTTGAAACGCTCGCCTGGTGATGCTGGCGCGATGCAATTGATTTCTGAATTGACGCAAAAATGTCAGTTGAAATGAGTGGAAGTCCTTGTGTCCGAGACCCACATCACGCGTGCTGTGTGCAAAGAGTCTCGCGTGAAAGAGACCTATGTAAAACCTCAAAAAGGATGTCGGGAAAGTCATGAAAACCTACTACGGGAGTTGCCATTGCCAAGCCATACGCTTCGAAGCCGATATCGATTTGGCAGATGGCACTATGCGTTGCAACTGCAGCTTTTGCCGCAAGATACGATGCTGGGCGACCGTGGTCATGCCAGAAAATTTTCGCTTGGTGGCCGGTGAAGCAGAGCTGGCAGAATACCAGTTTGGTGCAAAGAATGAGCGTCACTTTTTTTGCAAACATTGCGGTGTGCGGCCATTTGGTATTGCCCATTCACCGCGGCGCGGGCGCTTCTATGGCGTCAGCGTTAGCTGTCTCGATGATGCGACAATTGCAGAGCTGATGACAGCGCCAGTGACATATGTTGATGGCCTCAATGATAACTGGGATACGCCGCCGACTGAAGTGGGCTATTTGTAATCACGATAGCAGCTTCAACCATTTCAGCGAATTCAGCCATGTATGGCCGGCGCGTACATGGCCCAGACCACCATCACAATCAGTATGGATGCCGTGATGCCCAAGGCATGAAATGCCCTGGTGGCGTAGTGGTGTGCATGGGGGCGCAGGCGCAGCAATGGCCATACCAGCCAGATGCCTGCGAGCAGGTACATGCATATCCATAACAGCTTGCGATATTGATGGAAGAATGAGGTGAACCAGCCCAGTTGCTCGTGAGAGAAAACCTGGTGGATTTCATGGAAGGCAGGGATGAAATATTCCGCCAGCAAGCCTAGCAGCAATGAAAATATGCATGCAAACAGCATTGCCAGCCAAAACGCCTTGGCCTCTTTTTTGTTCAGTTTCATTTGTTTCATAGGGTGTTAATTCTGGTATTAATCCTGCTTAATTCTTTGCAGCGAGTGCTGTCAATCTTGCGGCAAGCTGCTCCGTAAGCTCATCAAGCCAGGACATGCCTATACCATCACCGCTGCCGTCATCTCGGAAGCCAGTAGCCAGCCCAGCGTGGTGTACAGGGCGCGGCCCTCGTCGGTGGCAACCAGCACGCCCTGTTCAGCCTGCTTGTCAACTGCATGGTTGGACAGGCTTTGCATGATGGCGTTGGCCAGGCCACGGCGTCTGTGTGCGGGTTCAGTCACGATCTGGTCAAACACCGCATGTGTACCGTGGATAGCCATGCGGCCTGTGGCAGCGTGCTTACCATCCTGGTTGCACACACGTGCTGTCACGGCATGGCCATCGACAGTGAGGGCGATGCTATACGCCTCCGGCATGTTGACTGTGGTATGGCTGAGTATTTTGCTCATCAGGTATTCTGGCGGCTTGATGTGCCAGCGTTCTGGCAACAGACCCACGATACTGCTGTGCGGCGCGCATATTTTTAACCAGGTATCTGGCGTGTCTATTTCTCGCGCCAGTTTTTGTACGGTGCCGGGGATATGGCCAGGCAGGATATAGCGTTCCAGGTGGCCGGGCAAATCTACCTGTATGCGGTAGGCAGAATCGGCCAGCGGAATGGGAGCATCCGTGCCGCGTGAAATGGTCCAGCCATGCGCCCATGCACCGAGCAACTGGTTTTTTTCCTGTATGCTGAATTGGCTCATCAAAGTCCTAGTGTGAGAGGCATTGTTTGATTAGATACTAAGGGCGCCAGATATCAAGCTGGCCTGCGGCATTGGCTGCACGTAACAGCATTTGCGAACGCCAGTCGACCAGGATCAGGCCGTGGCTGGCATTGAGCTGGGTAAAGGCCGCAAGCAGCCTGGCATTGTCGGCATCTGACCCCATGCTGACACCCAGCACAGGGATGCCTGTTTCATCGCTAAAGCCATACAGGCTGACATTGCCGCCCAGCGCCAGGCTGAAACCATGTTGCACCTGGCCGCTCAGGGTATTGGCACAATGCAGTAGAGGGGCGGGCCCTATGTCGCAGCCCAGCGCTGCCGCCAGCTCAGATACAGTCAAGTTCAGCACCGTGGTTCTGGCAAGCTGGCGCAGATAAGCCTTGCGCCAGCCGCCTTCTGTGCGGTGCTGTGCTTCAAACAAATGGTATTCGCTGAGCGTAGCCTGGACTTCTTCAGCACGGTCAGCGCTGAAAAATTCCATCTGCTCCCAATCATCTTCATGCAAAAAGAAATCTGCCGCCGTCGGCTGTACCGTCACTGGCAGCAGAGTCGCCAGTTCATTTGACAGGGTCGGGACGCTAAACAAAATATCATTGGGATTGACGGTAGTCATGACGGTGCTGTCTGCCAGTCTGGGCGCAGATGTGCTAGTGCTAAAATAGCAATCTTACACGTAAAGCGGCACATATTGCCAATCTGCAAAAAATTGTTACAAACAGACGCGCCAATCAACTTTATTTTGGTTTGCTAAACGTCTCCACCCGCGCCAGTACCGCATCCTGCTCATCATTGAGGGCGTCCATTTCTACCCAGTGCGCCGAGATGGCCTTGCCTTCGCGCAGCACAAAGCGCAGGCGGAAGTCTGGGTTGTCATCATAAAAAAATTCAGTGGCAGAAAGGGCGCTGATGGGCATGGCGGGCGAATTTGCAGAAAACGCTGCATACAGTTTGCCTTTTTCCAACGTGATCTTGCCAGTCTCTCCGCCGTTCTGATACAGGCCTACATAAGCTGGCAGTTTTGCTGTATCAAATGCAATGGCTTTTGGCGCTTGATATGCCTGGCCAGTGGCGATCAGAGCCAGGCGCTTGACCATGCCTTGCAAGCCAGTGCGGGCCACGCCTTCGCCATTATGCAAGAGCGCGACAAATATCCGCGCTGCTGGTAGGTACACCGTTTCGCTATGAAAGCCAGGGATATCGCCATTGCTTTGTATATATGCTGCCTTGTTCAAGGTATGCGGGCGCAGGCCATAGCCATAATGCACCTGCTTGCCGTCATTGAGTTTGTCGGGCGCGTTCATCAATGCCAGACTGGCCGGGCTAATTACTTTGCCGCCTTGCAGGGCCAGGGTCCATCTGGCGATGTCACTGGTGTTTGAATAATAGCTGCCACCACCATAGCCCAGGTGATGACTCAGATAAGGCGCAGTGGCAGGGCCAGCTGCATAAGGCGTGACCAGGCCAGGCACGACGGCATTACCGATGGAAAATACCGTGTGCTTCAAACCCAGGGGCTGGATGAATTGTTCATCTACATAGGCTTCATAGGGTTTGCCCGCGACCTTGCTGATGACCATGGCCAGCAGCGTATAGTTGATGGTGGCATAGTGAAACTGGCTGCCAGGTGCAGCCAGCAAGGGCAGCTCTCTGGCGATGGCAAATAATTCTGCCGGTGCCAGGTCTTCACGCAAGCGAGGCTGCATGATGGGTAAACCATACAGATTAGGGATGCCTGAAGTATGGCTGGCCAGATGGCTCAGGGTCATCGCAGCCCAGGCCGGTGGCGCGTCGGGCAAATACTGGCTCACGGGTGCCTGCAAATCCAGCTTGCCCTGTTCTGCCAGCTTCAGCAAAGCCGCGCCGGTGAATTGCTTGCTGACTGAGGCGACATGAAAAACGGCATCGGCCTGCATGGCCACATTCAATTCCAGGCTAGCCTTGCCATAGGCTTTTTTAAACACAGGCTGACCATCACGCAAGACCAGCACGGCTGCACCAGGCAAGCCGGGCTTGAAGGTGGTTTGCAGATAGCTGTCCATGGTTTTTCTCATGGCAGTGTTGCTGCTGATTGCATTGGCTGCAGCGGTGAAAGTCGTACCAGCGGCAGGCATGCAGACATTGCCCAGCAAGGCTACACAAAAAATCGCGCTTAATCGTGGTCTCATGAGTTTTTCTGGTTTTATGAAAATCGGATCAATCCACAACAATGGCAGCGACAAGCTTCAATACTTCGGCATTGACCGCCATCATATATATTACTTGGAAGACGCCGCCTTTAGCCGCTGCGCCATCATTTCGCCATAACGTTCAGAAATTTTATTCATTTCTGGTGCTGTCCGTTTATACATCAATTCCAGGCATTCGGCTTTGATCTTTGCGCCTGCGGCTTGATGCTTACGACCCAGAGCCGAGCTATTAAATGCCTGCATCTGCTTCACTTCCTGTGGCGTAAACTTGCCCTCATAACGACGCCAGAGTACAGCTTTGCTCTCCCCTGTGCTGGCGCTTTCAATCTCAATCTCACGGGCAATGACAGCGCCTTTTTTGTAGCCTGGGCTAGCATAGTAAGCAGTGAACTCGTGAATTTCCTGGGCATTGTAATATTTGGGATAGACTTCTTCAGTCATGTCAGTGATCAGGCTTTTGATATCCAGTTTTTTCTGAAATGCACTCACATCATCAGCGATTTTTGGTGCCATCTCCTGAATGAATTTTTCCCCGGCGACGCGTTCAGCCTGAGATAAAGAACTTGCCTCATTCAACTCCCGCGTGGCACCTTTGATGACTTGTTGTACGGTGATTTTTGCTATGCCATCAATGATGGCAGGCCAGGTTTTCTCCAGATTCTGGACTGCCACAAAATCCCGCAGGGCCAGTTTCATATCCGGTGTCAATGCCTCAGCATGCGATAAAGAAGGTGAAAGGAATATTAAAATGATCGCCAGATTTTGTAAGAAAGTCTTCAATGAGTAATTCCAGATAAGAGTTATAGAACGAAAATTCAGCCAGATCGCCGATGCAATCATAGTGATGCAGATATAAATCTGCGCATGCGACTTTGTGCTCAAGCGCTAATATTAAAGTAATAGCCAGCCTGGATTCTTAAAAAAACACCTTACCGCATTTGACTTTGACCAATGACAGCAAAACTTGATCGCTGCTTTTGATACCCGTAAGAGTAGCACCAAATCTTAAATGAGCCTGGAACCTGGCTGAGGCGTAAGTAAAGCGCAGCATCTGAGATCTTGCATGATGGCATATACCACATCATCCTGCTGGTATTTCGTCTACCGTGCCATCCACCCCAGCCCCTTGCCATTGGTGTTATGGATATACAGCATGTTCGCTGCCATCATGTTGCATGCGCAAGATACTGCCACTTTCCACACCAGTATAGAGCTTGCCATCAAGGCCCATGACCACATGCTCAGGCCCGACCTCACCATGCAAATCTATCTGGTGCAGGCCCTGCAGCCTGGTATTGGCCGCATGTACACCGCGATAACCAGGCGCAGCAGGTGCCTGCCAGGCGTTTGGCTCTATGGGTACGGGTTTGAGAGTCAGGTAGGCAGTAAAAGCGAAGATGAGGGGGATTACCATGACAAGACGTTTCATGCGGTTTTATATGACGAACAGGATGGTGTTGGCAGCTTGTGCGCATCTTACCGCATCCACATCATGTTAGCCTTTGCTACCCGATAGTTTGCAGAGCGTCGTCATTCCAATAATGCGCATGGCACACCGTGCAAGGCAAGGCAAGGATTTATCAAGCCATCAAGCCATCAAGCCATCAAACCTCAGGCAATCACCAGCGCCATCGAAAAGCCGTCATACCCCTTGCTGCCCACGGTTTGCAAGGCAGTGGCAGACAGGCGCGGGTTGTTGGCCATCAAATCCATAAAATTGCGCACGCCCTGCACATTGGCATCGGTGCTGGCGGGGTCAACTACCGCGCCATTGCGCACGACGTTGTCGCCAATGATGAGTGTGCCGGGGCGTGAGAGCTTCAATGACCATTCCAGGTAATGTGGATTATTTGGTTTGTCAGCATCAATAAAAATCAGATCAAATGGATGTATGCCTTCGGCTTGCAGTTGTGGCAAAGTATCCAGCGCCTTGCCCACGCGGATATCAACCATGTGCGACAAACCTGCACGGTCTATATTCTTTTGCGCAATCGCCGCATTGTGCGGGTTAAATTCCAGCGACACCACACGACCACCTTCAGACAGGGCGCGTGCCAGCCATATTGTGCTATAGCCACCCAGGGTGCCAAATTCCAGCACGGTTTTAGCGCCTTGCAGCCTGGCCAGCAAATGCAAAAACTTGCCCTGGTTAGGGGCCACATTATGCTGCGGCAAATCCCCCGCATCACTGTCCTGCAATGCTGCCGTCAATACCGGGTCGGCAGGGATCAGGCGTTCACAAAAATAGTCATCGACAGCGGTCCAGGTGGTTTCTTGCATGTGACATCCTTATTTGATTAGAAATGCTTTGTTCCTAAAGGGCGCTGCGCGAAAGACAGCGCGTCTGCCATGGAGTATTCAAACAGATGCATCGAGGCAGAGGCATCTATTCTACTATCAGCTATTGATGGCTTTAATTAGTGCGATGCGCATTGCTTCTCATCGCAGATTTTCCACTGAACAAATTCAATCATAATCATAAATCCAGAGTTTTTCTTTGAAATCATAGTGCCAAGCCTCAAACGGTACAAAGGTGGCTGCATAAATCAGGTAAGGGCCATCTTTGCCGTTCAGATACGCCAGCATGTGTGGGCGCCTGCCGTCGCCTGCCAGTGCCGGGATTTCATCCAGACTGATAGGGAGTTTTCCATGCTGTTGTTGATGCTTTTCAAGTGCTGCAACAACAGTATCCGCATAGTCGCGCGCCTGATGATGACGCCATGTATGCACACTTGCCACGATGGCAGACGACAACAAGATAACAGCAATGAGGAATGCATACTTGTTGCGCACTTCTGCAGAGTGCAAGTTGAACAGGCATTTAATGAAGGCATACAAAAGGCTGGGTGCAGCAAGGAGGTAAATCACGAAGCCTGCATGTTCAGCACTGCACATAAAAGTGATGACTGCCCATATCACTATCAGGTAGGGATGGCGGCTGGGCAGGTTTAATAGCGGCATAGATTGTTTTCTCAGTTATTCCATCAATCTGCACAGATATCATGCAGCAGGGGTTTGGCGATGCGCAGATAATCATCAGCATTCAAGATGATGGAGGTATCCAGCCGCCCGGCATTGAAAGCAATTTCTGCATAACGCGCCACTAGCGAGGGGTCCAGCACCAGTTGTATTTCATCCGAAAACACAAAAGGCGGTATCGCACCAATCACGCAGCCGGTTTTTGCCATCGCGGCTTCAGGGGCTGCAAAGCTGGTTTTTTTGACTTGTACAGCAGCCGCAAGTTTTTTGAAATCAATTTTCTGGTCACCCGGCAAAATCGCCAGTATCAATTTGGCTGCCTCGTCCTTGCTCTGGCACAGCATGGCCTTGGCGCCCTGGCCAACCTCGGTGCCACGTATGGCCGCCACTTTTTCTGACTGGCCCTCGGCGGGATGTTCAACGACGCGGAAACGGGCGCCATTGGTTTGCAACAGGGTTTTCAATTGTTCGAACATGGTGTCATCCTTGGCGAATAGCGCCGTCAAATTTCAAATCCTGACCGATGCATGCCGCAAAACTTCCAGCACTCTAGCCGGGTCGCAGCCATAGATGCCCGCGCCCCAGGCTGCGTTCTGTTCTACGCAAGCCCATGCGCCCGTGGACAGCATGCCAGCATCGACCACGCAGGCCTCTGGCAAATCCACGCGCTCGTCAGCCAGCAAGCTGCTCATGAATGCGACGAGTGCCTGGTCTTCATCGGTGCTACTGGCGAATTCAGTATCGCGTTGTACATCGCCAAAGCGTGAATAGATGGAGTAGGTAATGAGTTTGCGCTGCAAGATAAAGCAACGGAATTCTTTTTCCCATGTCACCACGTCCGACACCAGTACAGCCATGTCGTCATCATATTCAGTCGGCAGCGTCGCGCCAGTATAGACATCTGCCGGAAAGCTCTTGTCATTCGGTGGTTTGATAAAAACAGGCTGGGCAAGCTGGCGCGCCTGCCCCAGGGTGTGCAGGCTGATCGTGCGTAGCTTGTATTCGATGGGCAGACGTACCAGCCAGTCTTCAGGCGGGCTAAGCAGACGTATGCCCAACTGCTCTGCCAGCGTTGGGCCAAACAGGGCTTCTCCATACAATACTGGCTCATCCAGATCTTGCATGTGATCTGGCACACGCCAGTTTGTCAGACGCTGCACTTGCCAGCCCAGCGCACCTGCAGCTTTCCACAAGGCTTGCGAGTCATCGGTGTAGCGAGGTGTGAATATCAGCGTGGGCATGTTATAAAAGATTTTAGTTTGATGCGAAGACTATATATGGGAAGCGGCAATAATGGCAATGGGGATCTCATGCATTTCATACTGCACAGCCGCGCCAGGCCGTACGCAAGTCTCGGCCACATCTGCCTCATACCAGACAGATAGCACGACGGACAGACAAAAACCTGTCACCACAAACAGACCGGCCCGCCACACGCCTCGCCCTGTACTGACGCCAGGCCAGGCCACACAAATCACTGCCCCCAATAACAAGACCAGCCATTGACAGGCAGCAGAAATAAAACCCAGGTCAAGGGAGGCGATTGTCGCCCCAGCAGCGGGGCTTTGCGCACAGCCAGCCTGATGCAAATAATCGATGGAGCGTGTCAGGAAGTAGAGCATCAGGATAAAGAAAATTGATAGTCTTATCCAGGACCTGTTTTTCGGGGACATGAATTTCTTATTGTTGAATGCGGGAGAATGAATTTTTTGAGTCAACCGTGCAGCGAAACTTAAAGGTGGCGCTTGCAAAAAATTCGTGTAAGTGCCGCCATGTTATACGATGTGATTATAATCGTCGTTCAATGGCAGCATTAAGGCACTCTGGCTTAGCAATTAGCTGAGCAATCAGCCTGGCAATGTTTTAAATACGGATATCCAAAAATGATCAGCAAAGACCTCCTTTATGCCTTGCAGACCCGTAGCAAGAATATGATACGGCTATTGGGTGACTTTTCGGACGATATTAAAAGTCACTCACTGGATGATGGCTGGACGGTCGTCGCTGAAACCATTAGCCTGGTCAAGGAACTTCCGCCAACCCAGGCCAAGTACAACCATATCATCAAGGCCATCAATCGCGCATGGTTAAGCTTTGGTGAGCAGTCGCCAGCGGCAGCGAATCGCTTATACGATGCCATTGTCAGTACGCTGGAGGGTACAAGCTGGACCAATGCTCAGGAAGCGCAAGCCGCTTATCAGCTTCTTTATGCTTTTCACGATAACCCATTTTATTTTCCTGGTAAAAACAACTGTTTGCACCTTGCCTTAAGACAGTATTCGCCCACACTTCTTGAGGTGATGAACAGGATCGTTGCACACGCGACGCAAAAGCTGTTCGCGATGCCCATCAAGCCATATACTGGCATCGGTACAGATGCGATTGAGTTACTGCTGGAGATTTATTTTTATCATGGCGGCCTCGATCAGGTGGATGATCTCAAGGCCGAGGCTGCTGGCCAGGTATTCTCTATCGTGCAAGCTGCGCCGCACTTTGGCAACGTCATTACGCTATCCTTGCTTGAACGCTCTCCAGAGCGTTCAAGCATGCTGAGCCAGCTCATCGACTTTTATATCACCGCAGTTGCGCATGATGAGTTGGGTGGAATGTTCCATGACATCATGCTGGATTTACTCGACAACAGCGGTGGCAGTTTTATCTACGACGATCTGGACAAGATTACTGGAGAGATTAAAGCCTATTCAAAAAACTGGACCGCCAGCCAGCTGGATACATTTACCCACTATGCCTTTTTCTATGGCTTGAAAACCGACGAAGACAGGCGTTTGCTGATGAGCAAATCGAAGAAAGCAATGCGCCTCGCGACGATGATAGTCGATAGTGGGCATTCCGGAACGCACATCGATACGTTGAGATCGCTCTGTCAGACTACAGGCTCACCATCCTCCCGCCCGGCACCATCCGGGCAGGGAGCGCAGCAATTCAAAGACATCAACTTCAAGCTGCTGGTCATAGAAGAGCTGATGTACAAGCAGGAAAAGCTCCTGCCACGCTTTGATGTGCGTGAGTTTGTCCGCCAATACACGGACCGCGAAATCATGATAGAGAAAGAAGGCTACGATATCATCCCGGAAGTGCTGGCGTATTTCGAGAAGCTGCTGATTCCTGCTTCAATTTTGGAGCAAATAGAACAGCTGGCATTTGACGGCAGCAATGAGATTTATCGCCAGATTTTTCCTTACTGGGATGGTGAATGCGATACCTTCGACGTAGCGTCCGCAGACGATGTCAGCCTCGTCCCTAACTTGAAAAGCATGTCATCCATGCCGTCCCGGTTCGTTGATCGATATGGGGCAGAGCTGGGCAAAAAATCCATAGAAGTGAGCTAGGCAATGGATGCCGGATCAAGTCCGGCATGACGGGTTTGAGGGGGAATGGTAAAACCAGAGTAAAGCGCAATCAGCGCCGTAAGGTAGGGCGCATTGTAATGCGCCGCATGTACACATAAAACGGCCTGACTTATTTCTCCTGTTAGCAGTTTGCCAAATTCATATATAGCTTTTCGCCATGCGAGGATTTCATACGGCGCATTGCAATGCGTCCTACGCTTATCCTTTTGCTGACATTGCTGTTCGCAGCAATCTCGTCGCTCAAGAGAAAATGCTGTACACGGCACTCCCGGCAGCTTGCAAAGGTCGATGACTATCAATGACAAGACCTGTCGTTGTTAGTCAGTAGCAATCAAACCCAGGTTACCGAATGTTAATACCTCACTTCATCATTCATCCATGTTTTGTAGCGCATTGTTCTTTCTTGGGCATACGCAATGTTTTCTCAAGACATGGATTCTATTTATTTCTGCATTGTGAAAATTGTATGTAACAAAATTGTTACATATTGATGTATGATTTTGAGCATAGAAAAGGTGGTTTTTTGCGATTAAGTCTTGTATCGACTTGGCCTATTTAGATGCCTGTATTTAACAATTAGATGGCTAGTCGAAACCCAACAACGATTAATGTTGTTGCTTACTGGTGGTTTGTTGCAGATGAGGTTCCGCTTTTAAGTTTGAAACTTCAATAGATTCTGGAAAATATATGTCGCAAATCGAACTTCAAAAGAGATTGCTTAGTAGTAGAAAAGACCTGTTGGACATAGGTCTTCGCAATAATCTCATTAATTTTAATCCCGGATCAAAAAGCCTTCGAGTGATCGATGAATTGTCTGTTGAGGTATTGAATATACTTTACAGAAAAAATCGTACCATGACTTTTTTGCCGCTCCCCAAAGACAAACTCAAACAACTTTCATCTAGCACTAGCAGAGGCGAACAATTGTCTGAGGAAAATGATGATTCAACCATGGAATTGTTACATGAGTTGGAAAATCTAAATTGGTCAAAAGATGAGGATCAAAAGCCCGGAGAAACCGCTAAAAGACATACTGATACAAAGCTGCAAACTGCATTGACAGAAGAAAGGCTATTCCTCTCTTTATTGAAGATACATACTGAAGCTGAAACATACATACAAGAGCAAGGTGTCAATATATTGTTCATTGCACTGGGGTTTTTGCATTGGTATGAAGCGGACAGTTCTGACAAGATTCGTAAAGCGCCTCTATTGTTGCTGCCAGTTACACTGTCAAGGATTGGCACGAAAGACGGTTTTAAAATTGATTACACTGGAGATGATCTCGTACAAAATTTGTCGCTTGCGGCGAAGTTGAAAGCGGATTTCAAGCTTAATTTGCCAGAATATGTGGTAGACGCTAGCACTGATGCAGATGAAATGCCATCGCTGGAAAGTTATTATAAGTCAGTCTCAGAATCTATCGACAGTCAGAAACGTTGGAAGCTCGCTGCAAATGAAATTCATTTAGGATTTTTTTCTTTTGGTAAATTTCTAATGTTCAATGATCTGGATCCGGAAGTCTGGCCAGATGGACAAAAACCAGAAAACCATCCGGTGTTGAATTTGCTATTGGGTGATGACTTCCATGAAATTGAGCCTGTAGTATTCGAGGGAGCTCACTTGGATAGCGTCATTGTTCCAGGTGAGGTTAAATTTGTCAGAGATGCTGACAGCAGCCAGACACTTGCTATTCTTGAAGCACGAGAGGGGCGCAATCTGGTCATTCAAGGACCGCCTGGTACAGGGAAATCTCAAACTATCACAAACATCATTTCAGATTTGCTGGGACAGGGTAAGTCTGTGTTATTTGTTTCTGAGAAAATGGCCGCGCTAGAAGTGGTGAAACGGAGATTGGATGAAAGTCATTTAGGTGATGCAGTCCTTGAATTGCACAGCCACAAGGCTACCAAGCAATCTGTCCTGAAGGAGTTGGCCAGAACTCTCGAGCAAGGTCAACCTGTCGTCAAAGATGGTACTGGAGATTTAGAGTCTCTTAAACTGATTCGCGACGAATTAAATGACTATTGTGAAGCAGTTAATTCTCCAATAGGGAATAGCCAAGTTACATTTATTCAAGCCTTGGGGCGTTATCTTAATCTGAAACGTGAGCATCCTGGATTGCCAGTATGGCCTTTTGGCAGTATGAAAAACTGGTCACAAAGTGATCAACTGCGGTTCCGGTATAAAGTACAGGAATTGGCTTTGCATTTGAAAGAGATGGGGCGGCCAATTGATAATCCATTTTGGGGTTGTTTAAAGAAGTCATTTTCTCCAATTGAGCAAGAAAAACTTACGCAATTGATTGTGCTAGGGATCGGGCTTAATGAAAAGGTAAATAACTCTTCGTCTAAGCTTGCAGAACAGTTGAAATTGTTGTCGCCAGTTTCGATATCAGATGTAGAAGTTGTATGTCGCGCTGCGCAGCGGGCATCTGAAGCACCTAAATTAACTGGAATTTCACTCACTACAGACGATTGGCAAAGCCGCAGAGATTCCGTTCGCTCACTACTTGGTGCTGGGCAGATCATGTCAACATTAAAAGCAGCACATGAAGGAAAATTGATTGATCAAGCGTGGGATCAGCAGCTGTTAGATGTGCGTCAAGATTTTGCCAATTATGGTGATAAATGGTGGAGAATATTTTCAGGGAAATTTCGTCAATCAAAAGCTAAGTTACAGGGCTTGTGTAGAACTTCCATACCTGCTGATAAACAAGAGTGTTTGATATTGATTGATGATATCTTGCAATATCAACAGAAAAAGAAAATTTTCGAACAACATGCGATTTTGGGAGAAACATTGTTTGGTGCCCAATGGCTTAAAGAATTATCAGATTGGGAGGTTTTGAGTAAGCTAAGTCAGTGGATTTTTGCCTTGTACGATGAGGTGGGTAAAGGAGAATTACCCAAAGGGATACTTGATTTTCTCAACGGTAATTCTGATCCGGGTGGTTTGATTAATGAAATAAACCCAATACTGGGTGCAGTAAATGAACTTCAGATTGTAATCAAAGATATTTTTTCTGGCTTGGAATTAGATGAAAAAGAATTTGGCATCAAAGTGGTGGCGCTAGATGACTTTCAAGAAAAATTGTTGTCTTGGAAAATCAATATTCAACAGCTTTATTTGTTATCTCGTTTTAATCAGCTTAAAGAAGAGATGAATATCCTTGGACTCAAGGATATTGTTGTGTATGCAGAAAATTGGGATAGCAATACTGCAGACCTGGTAGCCGCTTTTGATTATTCCTGGTTTGCTGGTTTGGTTGAGAGTGCTTACGCACGTTCGTCAGCATTAACTAAATTTGACAGCATCAAGCAGGAAAATTTGATTGAAACTTTCCGTAAATTAGATAAAGTTTCATTGGCTCATGCACAAACGGAATTAGCAAAAAATATTTGGAATCGTCAGCCAAGTAAGAGTAAAACAGGCGAAATGGCCATCATTCAAAATGAATTGAATAAGAAGCGCAGACTTAAGCCTATTCGCCAAATGATGACTGAATCAGGCCGTGCTATCCAGCAAATTAAACCTGTGTTCATGATGAGTCCAATGTCAATCGCCAATTTTTTGCCGCCAGGGAAATTAGCATTTGATGTCGTAATTTTTGATGAGGCTTCTCAAGTGAAAGCCGTTGATGCATTTGGCGCAATTTTACGTGGTAAGCAAACCATCGTAGTTGGTGATACACGCCAGATGCCTCCAACGAATTTCTTTGGCAGAGATATTGAGAGTGATGACGAAGACAATGTTACGTCTGATATTGAGAGTATTCTTTCAATGTTTCGTGCTCGTGGTGTGACAGAGCGTTACCTGAGTTGGCACTACAGAAGCAGGCATGAATCTCTTATTGCTATTTCAAATGTAGAGTTTTATGACAGGCGTCTGGTTGTATTTCCCTCTTCTGGTACCAACCAGTTTGCGACTGGCTTGTCGATGAGGCATTTGCCGAATGCGCTATATGATCGTGGGAGAACCCGCACAAATCGAGACGAAGCCAAAGCTGTTGCTGAATCAGTTTGCAAGCACGCGAGAGAAAAGCCCCATTTATCTTTGGGTGTCGTTGCATTTAGTGTCGCTCAAAGAGATCTGATCCAAGTTGAAGTGGAATTGTTGAGACGAGCAAATCCGGAGCTTGATTTGTTTTTTACAGCCGATCATCCTAATGAACCATTTTTTGTTAAAAATCTGGAAAATGTCCAAGGTGATGAACGTGATGTAATCATGATCAGTATTGGTTATGGCAGAAATGAGTCTGGACGTGTTGCCAAGGAGTTTGGGCCAGTGAATCGCGACGGTGGCGAACGCAGATTAAATGTGTTGGTAAGTCGCGCCAAGATGGCAATGGAGGTTTTTTGCAATTTCGTCGCTGGAGATTTAGAACTTGATGCTAACGCCACACATGGAGTACGGGCACTGAAGCATTTCTTGCAATATGCAGAAAATGGTCAATTGGATATTCCGGTTGAAACTGGAAAGCAAGAAGATTCTCCATTTGAATTGGAAGTAAAACAGGCTCTTGAGCAAATCGGATATAAAGTTGAGCCCCAAGTCGGGACGGCAGGTTACTTCATTGATCTGGCTGTCAAAGATCCTCAAAAACCTGGCCGGTATGTCATTGCTATTGAATGTGATGGTGCTAGTTATCATAGTGCGCGGTCGGCTAGGGATCGTGACCGCCTGAGGCAAGGAGTATTGGAAAGTCTCGGTTGGCGCTTTCATAGAATTTGGAGTACGGACTGGTTTAGAAATCCAGTTCGTGAATTGGATAAAGCAGTGAGTGCGATTGAACTGGCGTTAAAAAATACCCATGAAAGTCATGTGCCGACCTTTACCACAGAAGAATTGCAAGTAGTCATTCAGCGCGCAGAAGTTGAATTTCCTGCTGAAGAAGGGAACATCAATTATTACGAGCGTACGATACTTCCATCTTGGAGCGGGAACCAGGCATTACACGAAGTTTTGCCCGACCGCTTGGCAAAACTTATCGTAACTATCGTTAATGTTGAAGCACCAATTCATGAAGCAAATATCACGAAGCGGCTACTGGCTGCATTTGGGATAACTCGCGCTGGTGCCAGGATTGTCGAAAATGTCGATGCAGCAATTCAATATGGCCATCGCAATGGACTATTTCATTACAATGAGAAATTTGTCTATGAGAGTGCAGCTTTACCTGCAAAACTCAGGAACCGTGCTCGTTTGGACTCATCTGAGCGGAAAATTGAACACGTCTCGCCAGGGGAAATTGATTTTGCTTTGATGAGCGTAATTGAAATTAGTTTTTCTATTAACACTGATGCAGCCATATCAGCAGCACTTGAGGCCATGGGATTTGGAAGAGCGACAGCTAACATCGCCAGTATTTTGAACACGAGAATTGATCATTTGTTGAGTGTTGGAAAAATTAAAAAAGACGCGGATAAACTGATTATTTCTTGATTGTTCTATCTGTTGAAATGCGACACTCCCGCTACTTATGTTGCGGGAATGTTAAAGCCTCGAAATGTTTGCTTTGCCAGCTTAATTACAATTGATCAAAATCTAGGTCATTGCTCAGGGCTCAAAATGGTGCTCATGGAGCCCTCAAGGCAAGACATGAAATCAAGGATACTGCCTGTCAGGCTTTCGGCGGTTCCCACAACTCCACCCGGTTACCTTCCGGGTCCATGACCCAGCCAAATTTGCCATATTCTGAATCATCGACTTTGGCATCCACATCACAGCCTTCTTCGCGCAGGGCGGCGAGCAGGGCGTGCAGGTCGTCTACGCGGTAATTGATCATGAAGGGCTGGGTGCTGGGGGCAAAATAGGTCGAGTCGCCAGGGAACAATGACCAGGCTGTTTTTGCCTCATTGTTGCTGCCATTGGCCTCGAACACTGCGCCACCCCATTCGCTCAGATCAAAACCAAGATGATCGCGATACCATGCACCCAGGGCTTTGGGATCTTTTGCTTTAAAAAACACGCCGCCTATGCCAACAACACGTTTCATATTGCCTCCTTGAAGATGTCTGACGAATTTTGATAACCTTGAACCACAAGTGACACAGATACTACATGAGCAAATCAGGCCATGCAAATGACCCTGGCTTCAGCTTGAATCGCTGGTCAAACATGCGCATCTGCATTATCAAGAAACACAAGTATCCTGGCGCACTTGTCGTCATAAGGGCCAAAGTCCCGTTCTTGAAAAAACGCGATATAGGCACGCAATGCTGATCTCTGCGAGGCGTTCATTCTTGCCACCACAGCCGGTCCCTGGAAACTGGAAAGCCTGGATAATATACCTGCCGCATTGGTATCAGACACTTCAGGTTCTTCTATGTCAGCAATCAGATAGGCGGGCAGATAATAGGCAAAGGCTTCGTCAGTAAATACGGTGAGCGCAAAACCCAGGCGACGCAGTGTCGTCGCATTATGTCCCTGCCAGGGCTTGTCGTTGAAATAGTCCGCAACGCCTTCGTCATCATCAGTTGGTCCTGAGATGTTACCTGCTAACGGCGGTATGGCATCTGCCCAGGCAGAGCGGATCATGGTAATGATATCTGTGTGTTGGGTCATATTAGCATCTGCAAAAAACTAATTTAGCATGGCGTCGATAAAGCTTCACGCTGCTTTCAACTGCAGCCCCATATCTTCCACCATCAAGGTCTCGACAATAATCTCGCGCAATCGCTGCACTGCCAGCTCAGACTCGGCCTCCATGCGGTGCAGGCTCAGGCCCAGCATGGGTAAGGCTGGCAGGGCGGGGTTGTCGATAATGCGCAGGTGATTGGGCAGGCCAACGGCGGTGCGCACGGTCACGCCCAGGCCTGCGGCGACGGCGGCCCAGATGCCGCTGAGGCTGGGGCTGGTGAAGGATAAACGCCAGGGGATGTTGGCGCGATCCAGCGCGCTGGTGGCGCAACTGCGCATGAGACAGGGGGATTCGAAGGCGACCAGGGGCAAGGGTTCTTCGCCAGAATAGCTGGCTTGCAGTTGCGGGTCTGCCGGGCCTATCCAGTGCATGGCAAAATTGCGCAGGTGTTCGCTGTGCGGGGTGCTGATGCTGGCATCCCAGGTGAGCGCCAGGTCCAGCTGGCCGGCGGTGATGAGGTCTAGCAGGGTGGCGTTGCGGGCTATTTTGGCTTCTATCCTGACCCTGGGATGGGCGCGGGCAAAGCGGCCCAGCACGTCGGTGAGTATGCGCTCGCCAAAGTCTTCAGGTATGCCCAGCCTGATCCAGCCTTCCAGGTCAACTCCGCGCACGGCAGCGGCGGCTTCGTCATTGAGTTCCAGCAGGCGGCGGCCATAGGCCAGCAGGGTTTCGCCCGCAGCCGTGGGCAGCATGCCACGGCCTGATTTGCGCAGGATGGGGCTACCGACCTGGTCTTCCAGTTTCTTGAGCTGGGCGCTGACGGCAGAGGTAGAGCGGCCCAGCCTGTCTGCCGCCTTGGCAAAGCTGCCCAGCTCTATGCCAGTCACAAAGGTGCGCATGACATCGAGGTCAAAGGTGATCTTGCTCACGGGCTCGCTCCTTTTGTTTATTTTATGTCCATCCCGTTTTTTGGAATGATTGGTTTGAAATTATCTGATTTTATGGATGAAGATAGTGGCGTATCTTGTGCCTGTCAACCTCTTTTTTGGAGTTACAGCATGCAAATCACCCCCAGCACCATCGCCCGTGAACTGATGGGCGATATCGCCCCCAGGTTTGCCGAACTGACCGACCAGGTCTTGTTCGATGACATCTGGCAAAGGCCGGGCCTGCCAGCGCGTGAACGCAGCCTGATCACGGTTGCCAGCCTGATCGCCCTGAACCGTAGTGAACAATTACCCTTCCACTTGCAGCGTGCGCTGGACAACGGCATCACGCATACAGAGCTGGTGGAAGTGGTTACCCATCTGGCGTTTTATGCGGGCTGGCCCACGGCTGCGTCGGCCATCAGCGCATTGCGCCAATTGCCTGCACACCAAACTACTGCAAAATCAAAGGAGTAAATCATGCCCATGAGCCGCGTATCCCTCTTAAAGGGTAAACCAGCTACATACCTGCAAGCCTTGTCTGATGCCTTGCACCAGGCCCTGGTTGATGCCTATGAAGTGCCACTCAAGGACCGCTTCCAGATCATCCAGCAACACGAGGCCCATGAGCTGGTGTTTGACCGCGATTATCTCAGTCACCAGGGCCAGCCAAGGTCGGATGATTTTGTGGTGATACAGATCACCGCTGGCCGCCAGCGCAGTGCCCCCATCAAGCAGGCGTTTTACCAGCGCCTGGTTGAACTGCTGGCAGAGTCACCGGGGCTGAGGGCAGAGGATGTGATGGTCATCATCAATACCACGGCGGCGGAGGACTGGTCGTTTAGTGGTGGGCTTGTGTATGACGGGGTAGCGCGTTATGAATGAGGACTCTGCACACCTTACAAAGGGATAAGGTCAAGACCTCTCAACACAGAGGCACAGAGACACAGAGCAGGCACAGAGAAGACATTTGAGAAGGCATTCATGCATGCGGCGGGAAGTCGCTCCTCTTTAAAACCTCAGTGCCACCTCGGTGCCTCTGTGTCTCTGTGGTGAGATTTCCGGTTTTTAAAAAACTACCAATGACAAGCAATTTCACCTGAAAAGGAAAACAACATGATCGCCATGCAATACAACTTCACCCTCCCTGCCGACTACGACATGGACATCGTGCGCCAGCGCATTGCCAGCAAGGGGCATCTGCTGGATAACTTCCCTGGCCTGGCTTTCAAAGCCTATCTGCATGCCAGCAAAGACAGTATAGCCACGGCATCGAGCCAGAACGTCTATGCTCCTTTTTATCTGTGGAATGACATTGAGGGCATGAACAATTTCATTTGCGGCGATGGCTTTAAAGCCGTCTCGCACGCCTTTGGCTGGCCTGCAGTCAAGCAATGGTCGGTATGGCATAGCCATGTTGATGCGCACGTGCGCAGCGCGAAATTTGCCACCCGCCAGGTCAGCGCTATCGCGTCATACACAGCCCTGGGCGCTTTGCGCGAACATGAAATCGAAGCCGCAAAAAAACTGAGTCAGCAAGACGGCGTGCTGGAAACGCTGACAGCATTTGACCCTAATGAATGGACGTTGGTGCGCTTTACTTTATGGCGTGATGCGGCAGCGGCTAAAACAGCGGTGCAATTTGCCAGTTCGCCTGCGGATGTCCAGGCCTATGAAGTGGGGCATGTGTCAGCCCCGGGGTATTGATGCGTGCATAGTCAGGCAGATCCCTGTATCCGGGCCGGACGAAGGCCGGGATACTGCCTATTGATTGTCGAATTTGCTGACAATTTTTTTCAAATCTTCTATGCGAGACTGCAGAAAAGGCGTCAACGATCCTGTACGGCTGGCGAGCTTGCTTACTTCTTCATAGACTTCCCTGGTTTTTTGCTGATCCTTGTTTTTGATATGAATGCGGCACTGTATTAAAAGAGTATGAATCAAGTCTTTCGTGTAAAGATCAGCCTGCTCTTTGACTAGTTGCCTGCGGATAGACAGCGCTTCGTTGATAAACTTTTGTGCCGCATCCATGTTTCCATTGGTAACATTGATATCGGCTATCCTGACTATGATGTCTGCTTTTTCGTTCTGCAGATACGGATTTAATTTCGCCTGGTTTTGCAGGACGGTATAAGCGTCCTGATAGGCATTGAGTGCCTCTTCCATATGCTTTTCTCGCTGTTCCAACTGCCCAAGAGAATAGATGCTGCCAACAAGATTGGGCAATAATTCTGCATGCTTTTCTATCACCTTGCGGTAGATGCTGCTTGCCTCCTTCAGCAGTGTTTTCGCCTGTTCATAGTTCTTGTCCTCAGCTGCCAGGATGCCTGAAGTTCTGAGTACCCATGCCAGAAGTGGATTGCGCGTGTCTGCTTGTTCGTCACCTTGTGCGCGTAAGAGTGGCAGCAATTCTGCATAGTTTTTGCGAAGTTCATCATGACGCCCTTCTTTTAAATTAATGTCTGATAAATTGTAGAGTGCGATACTCAGTTGAATATTAATATCGGGATCGCTTTTGACTAGCGTGCGGAATTGCGGAACCAGCTCTTCATAGATTTTTCTGGCCTCGGGTAGCCTGGATTGCAGCATGAAAAGTGCCGCCAGATTATTTCTTGCCTTGGCAAATTCGATCGAATGGGCAGTATTACTGGTGTTAAGCCGACGGTATATGCCGATTGCCTCATTGAGCACTGCTTCTGCGCTTCGGTTATCTTGCTTTATGGTAAGAAGGCTTCCCATATCGCGCAATGTTTTTGCCAGACTGACGGCGTATAGGGGCGCATTTTTTGAAAACAAACGGCGATATTCGTTGGCTGCCTCTTCATATAAAGTGCGTGCCTCATCAAAGCGTTTTTTCTGATATTCAAGTTCAGCCAGGTTAAGTATGACGTTCGCCAAGGAAGGCGAATATTTGTCAAGATCTTGCTTGGTCAGCTTGCGGTACAGGGGCAGTGCCTGTGTATAGGCAGCATAGGCTTGTTCGGTCTCGGTCTTTTTATCCAGGATATCCGCCAGCTTGCTGCAAGCGAGCGCGAGATTATTGGTCAGCCTCGGATTTTTATCCAGATAAGGACGATACAGGCTGATGGCTTCTTCCAGCGCTTGCTTCGCCTGCGGGTGCTTGCGATTTTCAATATATAACATGCCCAGGGAAAGGCGTGTTCTTGCCAGGCTCATTGCATGCGGGTCGGGCGTGGTGGCGGCCAGTTTGCGCAGGTGGCCGACAGCCTCTTCAAATGTACTGACAGCCTTATCATTGAGATTTAATTTCCAGTACAAATCACCCAGGGTGCTGAGTGCAGATGCCAATGACGGCAAAGCCTGCGCTGGTTCTGTCAGCAGCTCTTGTCTGTAAATGCTGATTGCTTCTTCATACGCTGCCTGTACCTGCAAGGGCTTGTTTTCTTTTTTGTTGAACTCGGCAAGACCTTCCAGTGTCACAGCGTAGCCGTGCAAGGACGCCGGATTGTTTTTTATATCTTCTTTATAAAGGGCGATGGATTCTTCAAATGCCTGCCGCGCCTCAGGGTTTTTGTTCTCCTGATTGCTGATGAGGGCAACATTGCTCAGCGCCAGTGCCAGCCCGGCATTGAACCTGGGTTCTTTCAATGCCGCGAGGCGGTAAAAACTCACTGATTCTTCATACGCTTTTCTTGCCTCTGCATATTTTTTATCAAGATGCAGGACGAGGCCCTGATTAAGAAGCGCGTTGGCCAGTTTTGGCGTGTAGGTGAGCGTTTCTTTCTGGCTTAGCTGACGATAATTGGTGACCGCCTCACCAAAGGTGTTGATTGCTTGCGGGTAGAGATTTTTCTGTTTGTAAATGCTTGCCAGTTCAAGAAGAGAATAGGCAAAGTATGGAAGTGCTTCATTCGCGTAACTGGCAGGTATCTGTCGGTACACCTTGACGGCTTCTTCATAAGATATTTGTGCCTGCTCTCTCTTGTTTTCGATGCCATTCAAATCCGCCATGTTTTTGAGCGTATTGGCATAGGCAAACTGGGCATGGGCGCTTTTATTGTTATCTGCCTGGTAGATGCCGATGGCTTCATCAAAAGCCAGTCGTGCTGCAGCGTATTTGTTGTCGGCCTTGTTGGCGACACCAAGGTTGGACAGGCTGAGCGCCAGTTCTGGTTTGAATTTCTCTTCTTTTAGTATGGCAAGCCGGTACAGTGCAATGGACTCTTCAAGCATCTGCTTTGCTTCAGATATTTTTTTCTCCTGATACTGAGCCACACCGGCATAAAAAAACACGCTGCCCAGTCTGGGCGTGTAGGTATAGGCATCCTGCAACATCAACTGACGGTAATTGGCGATGACTTCATCATAGGCAAGCAGTGCTTGTGGACGCTGGCCTTGTGTCTTGTAAAAATCTGCCAGGGTATATAAGCTTGAGGTCAGTTGCGGCAGGTAGGCATCGCGGCTTTTTTCGACTTGCAGGCGGCTGACGGCAATCGCTTTTTCAAAATAGACCCCGGTTTGTGGCCAGTTTTTTTCTGCCTGGAATAGCAATGCCAGGTTGTTGAGCACCATATACAGGTTGTCCTGATACTTCTCTGCCTTCTCTGCAGCCACTTTTTCGCACAGCTCAAGCGCTTCCTGATAAGCGATGCGCGCCTGTTGATAACGGTTTTCCTTGTGGTAAACCGTGCCTTGCCGGGTGATGGCCGTTATCAGTTGCGCCAGATATTTGTCAGGGTTCTCTGCTGCCAGTCTGCGCAGCTCACTGATCTGGGTTTCATTGGAAGACACCTGCTTCTTGATTTGTTCACTGGTGACAGTGGCCTGCTTTTCTGTAGAAGCGAAGGCAATCGGGCCATATGCGGCAGGCAGCATCAGAGCCAGGTGGAGCAGAGGGAAAAATTTGACCGGCATTATCTTGTTAATAGTGGAAAATGAATCAGCCAGTATTGTACTGGGGCATCGCTTAAAAAGCTTGGCCAAAGCGTTGCAAAATACTTTTTGCAAAGCTTGCCGATTTTTCTGCGGCTGTTTTTTTCAAAGATCCATTTTTTAGTTTCCGGATGGCTCTGGGCTTGCTGGAGCAAAAACGGCTTCAGTCTGGCAGACAGTTTGCGTTTGTCATTCAACAAACATCAACTGTTCCAGCCTGTCCCAAAACGTGAACTCCAGCCCTTGCCTGAGCGCCGTGAACTGCACGTCACTGATGTTGAGGCAGATTTCAAAGCTGCTGATCTCTTTTCGCTGGTGTCCGGCAGAAAAAAGCGGTGCAGCGAGTATGACGGTGAGCATGCTTCTGCTGAGGCTCACGCTGGCGACGATGTTTTCACCGGCCTGGCTCTGGTCCAGGTATTCGATATACACGCCGGTGTCGTCTTCATGGCCGTGGACTTCATGGCGCTGGAATAGCAGGTAATCTTCACCATTGGTGACACCTGTAGTGACGGTCTCATATTCTGTGTCCATAGCTGCTTGATTGGCAGAGAACTGGATGATCAAGGTATGTTCCTGATGGTAGTTTTTTTGGGGATGGTACAGCGATAAATGCGCTCAAATTTTCAGCCACTTTGACGGCAAACGAACTTTCCATCAATGTTCATGCTGGCAGCCATGTGCAGTTCATCCACGATAAAAACAGGTGCTAAGAAAAATTTGTAAGGAGTACGCGAGTTGTGTACTATACATCCTTACGGGGGAGGCGTGCATCTTATGTCCAAGCCTGACGTTTTTATTCTCTCTCTTTTCCGGATTGCATTTGCATAGTATTTTGCAGTGCATTCATCTCGCATTTATTGCACATTAATTTCGCACTTTTAGCACCTCGGCACATTGCTGCTCTTCCGTATTTCAAACCAGTATTTTCAAAATAGTACTTTCAATAATTAATTCCACACACAGCCCATCTGGCTGTGTTTCATCACGCATTTTTAAGGATTTCATTGAATATGATGATACCGACGTACACGCACGGCCATGCAAATCCAGGGCTGGCCATCGACAATATCAAGCGCTGCCAGGCAGCAAGTGCAGTGCGAGGCCAGGCATGAATTTTTATCCTTTTCACCTGGGCGATTATGCCTCGCACACCCGTCATCTTGGCTTGCTGGAAGACCTGGCTTACCGCCGCATGCTGGACTTGTATTACACCACCGAAGCAGCCTTGCCAGCCGATACAGAAAAAGTGGCGCGCCTGATAGGCATGCGTGCACATCTGCAAGAAGTGAGCGATGTCTTGTCTGATTTCTTTGTGATCACAGATGCAGGTCATACCCATAGCCGTTGTGAAGAAGAACTGGCTTTGTACCGGGCCAAGGCTGATCGTGCCAAGTCGGCCAACAAGGCGCGCTGGAGTGGTGCCAGGGTAAATGGGGTAAGAGATGCAAATGAGGGGTTTGTGACATCAGAAACAAGATCACAGGCGAATTCATATCCGGCTTCAGATACAGTCTCACATGCAAACGCATCTGCAAAAACACAAACAACATCACAGCCGGTTCAGATCGCAACCAATAACCATGAACCAGTAAGCAAGAACCATAAACCAGTAAACAAACAACCAGTAAAAAAAATAAAACCAAAATCAAAAACAAAAGCTGCGGCGACGCCGCAGCTGTGCGATGAACTTTTTGAATACGCATGGGAAGATTATCCCAAGACTGCTGCATGCAATAAAGATGCCGCTTACAAGGCCTGGACTGCCCGTCTTGCAGAAGGCGCCAACGCCAATATCATGTTTGGTGGTGCCAGTTGTTATGGTTCTTTTGTTCAAGATAAACAGGTCGAACTTGATGCCGTGATGAATATCAGTGTGTTCTTTGGCCCTGAAAAGCATTATCTGCAAGACTGGGAAAAGCGTCCGTTATGGAAGCCTGAAGAGACTTATTTTGATGAGGAAGAATATTGATTTGCATGCAGACTTTGGAGATTAACCCGGCGGCATAGTGAAACAGCAGGTGGAAGAGATCATATTTTATGCCGCAGACATGATCAGTTCCCCAGACCCGAAAAAGAAACTATAAAATACTGTGGACAACTACCTTGTTTATCCTGCCCAGACACCCAGCATCTGGAATTCATTTCGGAGCAAATAATGATCCCCGTCACCTTATATGAAATCCCTTATTTCACTTGCGACGTGGCACCGGTAGAGCAGGTGCTCAGTGCCAGCGATCTGGCGCAGTCAGCCGCGAAGCTAAAAAATGGCAAGCATCTGGTGCGTTGTCTTACCAGGCGTGAAGCATTTGTCAGTACCCAGGCGGTTGTCATACCAGGCAAGGCTTGCGTGTTCGATGCAATGAGCATCAATTGGGAAAGCCGCGCCTGGAATTTTGTTGATAGCGAAGTCAGAAAATATGTGGCGCGCATCAACAGCAAGGGGCAGTGCCCGGTAGTGGATTATCGTGAAAAATTCTACCCCGGCCAGCATTGGACAGAAATTTATCCTGGGACGACGCTGGAAGCTGCGATGGAAATCAAGAACCTGGCCGAACTTAGCGGCATCGCCCTCTTGCGCAAGGCCGGCCTGCCATGGGACAGGTATAAGCGTAACCCGGATGATCCAGCCAAGTTGCACGTAGAGGCTGTACAAGAGGTCGAGGCAGAGCGCTGCCTGAATGAGTGGGACCGTCTCTGGCCTGTTAGTCTGAATCTTGATAAACCTGTGCAGTGCTACCAGGCTTCCATGATTCGAGGTTTTGATTATGTTGAATGGATGGCATTTGCCAGATACAAGGATGGCAGCATTCGTTTCAAGGGGACGAGTTATATCATTGCCTGACTTATGGCTTTGTAGCCAGGAGTGGCTTTGGCCGCGAACATTCGGCAGCACGGGCTATAAGTGTAGTCCGGGCATTGTTGTACTTGCTGTTCGCGGCTAAAGCTGCTTCAACGTGCTGACGCTGGCACCGCGCGGAAAGCCGCCGTCTGGTCAGACATGATTTTTACCGGGGGCAGCTCATAGGTAGAACCGGTGGCAGTAAAAGTAAAGCTCTGGTAAGCCGAGGCTGCATTGGCGTTGAAGGATGAATTGGGTATGGCCTTCAGCGAATTGTATTGATACACATTGTATTTAACGCCAGCGGTCAAACCGTAGACGGTGGCGGTCAGTGTCAATGGTGCTGCTGCTGGCGGGGTGGTTGAGCCTTTGCCCATAGCAGGGTTCTCGTAATTCAAATTCGTTGCCAGGCGCACTGGCACAGTTTCCTTATTCAAGTCGATGATACCAGTGATTGCCACAGCTGAATTTTGATTGCTGCTATTGGTATGCAAGGCCAGCGAATACGGTGGCCCATTGGCGGAGTTGGCCTGCACCCGTGTCATCTGGAACTTCTCGAAACCATACTGGAACAAATACGCAGCCGCTATTGGTGGCGCCGTAAACTGATTGGGGTAGTTGACATTGTTGGTGCCATCGTTGTCGCTGATCTGCAAAATATCGTCAGGGTAATAAGTCTGGTTAAATCCCGCTACCAAAGGGTGATTCGATGCGATGCCGTTGACCGGCACGATATGGTCATAGCTGGAAAAACCAGCCGATGGATTGCCACCAGGCGCATACCGATTAACATACACCCCCATGATCACAGGATAGCCAGCCAGTACATAGCCCTTGATCCAGGCCAGATACTGGTTGGTGGTGACCGTGTTTGCCTGCCCATTCCATTGAACTGCCGTCAGATGCATATTGGCTGCTGCCGTCAAATCATTGACTGACACAAGCAACTGGCTTTTTTCATCGGTTTGATTCATGCCGGGCGTCGCGGCGTCGCGTGCTGTGTATTGCGAGACATACTGGCCGTAATACAAACCAGCGCTGATAAATGCGGTTTCACCACAATAACCGTAGTTGGCATTCCACTGATGGCGTGGCGGGATCGCCAATGACATGGCGTAAGCAGCACCGCTTGGCGGCGGTGGAGAGTCCGCTGGAACCGGCCCCGGCAATATCACAGGCACCAGGCCATTGCTGACCGGGATTTGTGCGCTGTTATCTTGCACATTGCTGCTGCCACCAGAGCCGCCTCCGCAGCCTGCCAATATCGTTCCAAGTAAACTAACTACCAGGATGCCAGCGATCTTTTTATGCATGAAGTCTCCGTATTTTGCGTGAAATTTTTATTCGCATTTTCTGTTCGCCAGCCTTGCCTGAGCTGTTGAAGTAGCTGGGCAATTGTGCGGTAGCAATTATGCAATGATTTACTCGTCATGTCAGAAAAAATTACAAGCTCTTTAAGCAAGCATGCTAGCTGGGTCATGCTGCAACCCCTAGAAGATGAACCGTAGATGCATTGCTGCGACAGGCTTGAACACTTTGTGGCTTGTGCTAGACTGCCAAAGTCTTGCTAAACCCAGTCATCTACCATGGCAGAAACTATCCATCCTCCAGGCCAGGAGCATGTGCAATTGCAACTCAATACGCACATCACATCGGCGTTTATAGAAGCACTGGATGTGGAGCTGCAACAGATGCTGCATGGCCGCTTCAAGGCATTACGCGAGCGCATGATGCCGGCAAAAACGGCGGCAGGGCTGACGACCATCGTCAAATATCTGAGCATGACCGGCTTGTGTTTGTGTGCGCTGATGTTTGCGCTGGGTGGCATGCTGTTTCATGGTATCAGGGTGGATGCGGCATTTGCTGTTTTTTTCCTGATCATGCTGGTCCTGCACTGGGATAAGAACAAGCGTATCGCAAAGAATGAAAAATTCTTTGGCCCGTATTGGAACTGGCTGGCCAGGAACAGCACAAACCGCATGCTCAAGGTCGCCAAAGCCGCTGCTCCCTTCAATGCCGAGTATCACTTCCTGGGCAATATTGCCAGCTATCACCGCGTCAGCAGCGCAGGCAAGGTCCTGGCCTGGACGCGCGAAATGCGCCACGTCTATCTGCCTGGCCAGCACGTTAGCCTGCTGTTCAAAAAGCAGACCTCCATCTATCCCTATGCCATCATCCTGCATGAGCAAGCAGGGGAACTGGCGGTTTATCTGGAGGAGCAGGGAGTGGCGCGGATAGGTGAGCCAGTGTAGTCAACTAAGTGTAGCCAATAACATGGCCAGTCACCAGCAAGCCAGTGAAAAGATGCTGTCTTGCTGATGCCGGGTGGTATGAATGTGTTTTTAGCATCCACGATATTATTCAAGTTCTTTCAGTGCGCGCTTTGCCCCGTCAATGTCTGCTTGATAGCGTGGTGACCTGGCAACGACATTGGATAGTATCGAAACGATTTCATTGTAAGCGGCGCGGGCTTGTTCACGATTTTTTTCCAGAGTATTCAGGTAAGCGAGATTGGAAAGCGTGGTGACAAGATGCGGCATAAATACATCTGGATTGACTGCCACAAGCTTGCGCCTGATGTTGCGTGCATTTTCAAATGCCGCCCTGGCTTCTGTTAATTTTTGACTCTTGCCATATAGCGTGCCCATGTCATTGAGCACCGTTGCCATTGCTGCTTGATAGGGCTGGCGGTTTTTTTCTTTTTCCAGTTGCTGGTAGATCTTCAAAGCGTCTTCATAATAAGCCAATGCCACTTGAGGATTCGGGTCAGTCAGATGGAGGGATGCAAGATTACCTAATGCGTTCACAAGATAAAGCAGATAATTGTCGTCACCTTTGTCTTTTAAATTGCGATAGGTGACGAGCGCCTCTTCATAATATTTTTCCGCTTCATTTTTGCGGTTCACTTGAGTGCATATCGTGCCCAGGATAAGAAGGGTGTCAGCTACATGCCGCTGGTTTCCGGCAGGGTTTTCCTGTGCCTGTTGGCGGTAGTTGAGCAAAGCTTCTTCATAGAGGGGTTTCGCCAGTTGCGGGCGGTTAGTGGCCAGATAAAATTTTCCCAGATTAATCAGAGAATCCGGAATGAAATCGCGGAATGGCTTTGGCGTTTTTTTTGCAAGCTGGCGATAAATGCTGAGGGATTCTTCATACGTCGCCTGTGCTTCAACAGTGCGGTTTTCAGTGTGGTACCACCCTGCCAGACTGCTAAGTTGCAGGGCCAGGTAGGGCAAGTACTGATCTGGTCTGGTTTGCGCAAGCTGACGATAGATGGTCGCAGCCTCAGTGTAAGCTTCTCCCGTTTCTTTAGGCAGTTTTTCACCGGCTCGCAAATTACCTTTAGTGTTCAAGGTATTCGCCAATGCTCCCTGATAGACGTCAGGCTGCTTGTTTGCCAGTTGACTGAAAATACGATATGCCTCGTCATTTGCAGTCCTTGCTTCTTTCAGGCGGCCTTCTGCCAGATAGGACGAAGACAAATGATCAAGTGTGATTGCTAATTTGTTTGTGTATTCATCAGGATTTTTCTCTGACAGTTTACGATAAAGTCCCAGTGCCTCTTCAAAGCTGATGCTGGCATCACGTGCGGCATTGCGTTGAAAGCCTTGAGCCACACCGAGGTTGTTGAGTACCCTGGCCAATTCAGCCTGAGATTTTTCAGGATCTGTTTTCGCCAATTGACGAAGAGTCGCAAGCTCTGCTTGTATGGCGTCGACTTTGCCTGTTACGGGAGTTTTCCTGGCAACTTCCGTGTTGTCAGCCGCCCAGCTGTGCTGTGGGTATAGGGTATCAAGGCTCAATGCCAGGGCAAATATCAGTGGGATATGGAATGGTTTCTTCATCATTGCTTGCGTTCATTAATCAATTGGCTGATGTTAATGGATAGACGACAGATCAAGAAGTTTTTTGTTGTAAACATGGAGATGATTGATGTCCGGCATTGCATAAATTCTCAATAGTACGCATCCGCTCTTGTTTTATTTATGATAGCGTATTGATATTTCTTAAAACATAATCGTCAAGCTTTATACTCGTTTAGCCCCCGAAGTCACTACATGCAAGGAGCGTTTCACCATGTCTTCTTTTATCATCCAGTCTTCTGCCCCCATCGCCATTACCAATAACACGCCCGCCAGTGCAGACAATGTCTGGGTGACGGTGTATGGCAGCCTCATCACCAACCCAGGCAACAACCAGACACCAGCGCCAGGGGTGACGTATTACCTGGTGCCGCCTGCTGAGGGGCAGACGCAGGTAGTGCCGACTGCGGTCAATGATTTGCCGCCTCCCGGGCCAGCTTCGCCAGACGGGGTGATCTTGCCCAGCTATACGCTGGCGCAATGGGGCAGCAATCTGAGCTTGCCAGCTCCTTCCTATACGGGGGATGCCAATGGCAACAACAACCAACAATATACCGGGCGCATCTTGATTTCTGTCGGTGCGCCAACGCAGGCGCAAGTGTCGGTGACGCCGACGCTGGTATCTGTGTCTTCACCCAGCCCGGCCAGTTCACAAGACCCCAGTAACGGTACGTTTTATGATTTCCTGGAATTTACGGTGCAGTCAAATGCAGACGGCAGTGTTAACGTCGATATCGATACTTCACAGGTCGATGCCTTTGGCCTGCCCATGCAATTGCAGTTCTTCAAGGATGCAGCGGCGACGCAGACTTATAATATCAATTTTACTGGCGACACCACCGCTGGCAGTAGCGAGGTCACGAACCTGACAGCCACAGTGGGACTGGGGCAGGGCGTGCCCGTCACTGGCAGTGGCATTGCGGCAGGCAGTGCAGTGGTCAGCGTGCCACCTGGCGCCAATCCGACCAGCATGGTCTTGAACCTGGATGCCACAGCCACCGCAACTGGCGCAGCACTTACAGCAGTCATGGCCGGGCCTGTGGGTGTTGTCGGTGTGCGCGACGATATTTTCAATGGCAGCAGCATGAGCAATTTTGCGACCTTCATCAAAGAGCAAAGCAATAAGGACTATGCCAGCCCTTTCATGGAATGCCTGGGTGCTGCCCCCATGCGCATCGTCTCACCCAAGGACATTTGCGAAAACCCCGCCGTCTCTGCCAGCGATCCCTTGAACAATTATTTCAACGCGCAGGTTGATCATTTCTTTTTGCAATACTTCACCAGCCCGGCAACACAAAGCCCTGGCGTGCCTACGAATGGCGGCGGCAAGTCCTTCAGCCTGCAATCATCTGCCTTTGGTCAGCCTCTCACGTATAGCGGAAGCGTCGCCTTGCAGGCTGATGGCAGCTATGCGCTGGCACTGGCCGATGCCAGCAAGACCGACACCAATAGCTATACGATTTACTACCCCTTCTCAACGCAAAATGCGCTGGCAGATTACACGCCGGTCTTCCCCATCGCTGCTGCACCATCCTGGATCAGTGCGGCGATGGCCAAAGAATCGGCATCGCAAATGATCTTCGCCTGCGATGCGGTGTTTGCCGACAATACCTTGCGTGGCCTGAGCGGGGCTGCGCTGGCAGTGCAGGGCGACCTGGAAAATTCCATCTCTGCCGCCTTCAACCGTGGCATCATCCTCAATGATCCTTCGACCTGGGGCGACAGCACGACCTGGTATCCGGACGCACAGCCTTTCAATTACTGGGTCAAATACTGGCATCAAAACGGCCTGACAGAAAGCGGCCTGGCCTATGCTTTTCCTTACGATGACAAATTTGGCAGCAGTACCAATCTGCAACAAAGCAGTGTCGGCAACATCAGCATCACCCTCAGCACCTGGGGCAGCACACCCATGCCCACCGTGACCTTGACAGCACCCGCCAGCGGCACGCAAGGTGGCAGCCTGCAACTGGCAGCGAGTGTCTCAGGCACTGGCGCAACAGCGACCGGCAGCATCAGTTATTTTATCGATGGCTGTGTCATGACCGATGTGGCGGGCAGCACGACGACAGTGCCGCTGGCAAATGGCCAGGCAGCCTCCGCCAGCTTTGCCATACCCGCTTTGCCTGACGGTGCTTATACCCATAGTTATACCATCACAGCTGTCTATTCAGGCGACGCCAATTACCAGCCTGCAGTCGCCACCAGCACTGTGCAACTGGTTGGCCCCAGCGGCGACTTTGCCGTCAGCCTGAACCCGCCACAATTCCCGGTAGGGACCAATGTCAGCGTCACCGTCGTGTTGCCCGTCGCAACTGTGGCTGGCACGCTGGCGCTGAACCTCATTGACTCTACACAAAACATCGCAGCCAGCGTCGCCCCCGCCACCGTCAACACGGCCAGCAATATCATCGCCTTTGACATACCCGCCAATGTGCTGAGCTTTACCGGCACTGTCACCAGTGGCAATAACCTGATAGAAAATGTCAGCAGCACCAGCAACCTGACACAAGGACAAGTGCTGACCGGCACTGGCATCCCGCCAGGCACGACGGTAGTATCCTTCAATCCGACCACGGTGACCATGAGTGCAAATGCCAATACCGATGCGACTGGCGCCATCACAACGGTGGTATCAAATGCGGCTTTGGTGGGGTATGCGATACAGGCGGTGTATGTGCCAACAGATGGGACGGCGACCTTGACGGGGCAGATTAATTTTGCGTTTCAGGGGTAGGGGGATTCGTAGATTGATCTGTGTCTCGTAGGTTGGGCAACGCTTTATCTGCCCAACCTACGTTTTAGGCAGTGGCTGTAGCAATGTGGGGCATATTTCACAAATGGTTCATCATTCACTTAAAAAAGAAGTATTCAATGTTCGCTTGCCTTCTTCTCTTTTCTTTCTTAGCAGATCAAGATGATTAACTCCTGCAAATAAAGAATCTCCGCTTTCAAAAGCTTGATTTAGTTCTCGCTCATCGTCGAATTGTGGATCTATTTCGTATAAATAGTCGCGCAGGCCATCAATTGCGTCAAGAGTACGATCAAGCTTTTTATGAACTCGTGCTAAGCGGTCATTCAAATACCAGCCGTGCGCGAACCACAATGCAATAGCAGTAAAAATAATCGTTTTTTCTATATCAGTTTCAAACATGCTTCCATCCTTATCAAGGTCATTGACTATAAAAATTCGACGTTGCCACTCATTTTTATTGCTTTCTTGCAGGACATATTTCAGGAAGTAAAGACTGTGGACTGATTTTAGAACTTGTTGCTGCTTTCTTGGTAGTATTTTGCGGTCAAGAAAAGGTGAGTAATTTTAATACTTCTACATTTTTAACCTGTACCTAGTCCCAGGGATTAAGCACTGCCACCCCGGTAACCTTGAAATCATCCACGTTCCGGGTAACCACCGTCATGCCATGCACCAGTGCTGTTGCTGCAATAAGCGCATCGCGCTCACCGCGTTTGTCGGGTACATGCAAGCTGGCGCAGCGCAAGGCCACGGCGGTGTCGATGGGCAAGGTTCGTCCGGCAAATTCTGGCAATACCTGTTGCTCCATCCAGGTGCGAAGGAGCAAGCCTTGCGTGGCATCTTTGCGTTCCATCGCCAAAATGCCCAGTTCCAATTCCATGATGGTGATAGCAGACACAAACAGATCGGCAGCATCGACACTTTGCGCCCAGGTGGCGACATGTGAGTCAGCCTTGCCAGCTCTTACCTTTCGTAATTCAGATACGACGTTGGTATCGAGGACATACATCATGATAAGTCAGCCGGGCGGATGTCAATGTTGGTGCGTTGCGGCTCAAAATCGATATCCTCGACACCCGGCAAGGCCAGCGCATCGGCGATATTGCGACGTTGCCTGGTAAGGCGCTGATAATCTTCAAAGCTCAACAATACATGGGCAGGCTTGCCGCGATCGGTAATAAACACCGGGCCGCTCCTGGTTGCCTTTTTCGCACGACTAACGTCCTGATTGAGTTCTCGGCTGGAAAGAGTTGTGATTGTCATGGCAACACCTCTGGAAATACGCGTATGTAGGTATGTTACTACAAAAATTCGGGAGGCGGATAATCTATTTATTCATGGAGAAAAAGAGGTCAAGTCAACAAACTATACGTTAGTAAAGGCCCTAAGCAGCAGGTCTCGGAGGAAGTCCAAATGAAACCTTATCAAACGGCATAGGAAATTTTGAAAAATAATCCCTATACTGCTCTGGCAAGATAAGTTTATTTTCTTCCACAATAAACCCTAAATCCCCTTGATCTTCTTTGACCAGATAATACCCACCGATCTCGTCGTATAAATTTGAACACTGCTCCAAGGCATAGATCATGCGAACATCATTCCATGACTTTTGGCAATGAAAAGAGATTGCTGTATTCCAGCGCACTTGATCACCAGGATTTTCCGATTTCCACCAAGGTTTTCTGATCTTGACTTCTATAGGGCCAAAGGCAGCGATACATATAATCTCTTGCGTATCAGATTCATCGCACCATACAGCGTCAACAAAAAGAGGCCAAATGAGATGTGACGGGAGTACGGCAGTAGTATGCAATTCAAGAATTGTATTAAGCATTTTTATCAACGTAATTTATCAACTTAAACCTGGCGGTTTCAGAAAATACATCCATCCCAAAGCACTATCCGGTAGTAGGAGACAGGTTTTACATCATTGGAAAGTTTCAATTACTAAAGCGCATCGACAAAATTGTTACTCTCGAAATTATGGGGAAACATGTCATAGTAAGTGCTCTCGGCGTCGTTGAGGAAAAAGCCCGCATCGCCTAGCCAAAAAACAATTGAAGAGTCATCGCGAGATACAAGATAATATCCCCCAAACTTTAAGTAAAGATCCTTGCATAATTGCATCACAAGTATTTCACGTGAGCGCCCCCAGAATTTTTGACAATCAAATGCGATCTTGAATTTAAATGGGTGTGCGTTACCCATATTGGTTGATTTCCAGGATGACTCTCCAAATCTCAGCATTATTTGCCCGACAGCAGCACTTGCAAATTCATCCGAAAAGAAGCCCACAGGGCTAGACTTAATTTGCAAGATATCTTCAACATCGGAAACTTCTACATCTGCCGCTATATGAAGTAATATTTCGTAAGGTGAGGACATAATTCTTTCTATTGTTTATTCGGTGCGGCTGATGGGCCATGGCCTGACGCAGCGCATCCTGCGCCACCCGTCTTCATTACGGTTCTTCGCAAAAATGTATGCCTGGTTCTTGCTCCAGGATCTGTTTCAAGTCGTGGTTCAGTTTTTCGTAGGCTGTCTTGGTATCAAGCTTGCCTAGCAATCTTAAAAAATTTGATTTGAAAAAGAAAAAAGGCACTTCTACCTGTGTGAAGACATGCCAGACTATTTCTGACTTGTCCGGTGGCAGGGCAGGGTTCAAATTTTCAATGGTGGTTTCAGTGAGCATAGAACCACAGCCTACCCAGAGCAAATAGTTATCTCGCTTGCACATGACACACCAGCCCCAGTCTTCTGCAATCAGATCGACATCTTCGTAGCCCATGTCTTTGAATTTCAGGCATAGCCAGTTTCCGAGCGCTTTTCCGAAACAGGCTGGGTTAGTCTCCTCATCTTCGCCTGGCTCTATAGTAAAAAGGTCGGATGTAAACCAGTAAGTCGAATCCATATTCCGCTCCAATTGTCGGCACGGCTTTAAAAGAGGTGCCTTTGCTTGTTCTTGCAGCGGCAAGCGTATATCAAGCTTCAGTTGTATTCAAGCTTGTTATGCTTTACTGTATCCGCCACTACTTCCCGCCCTGCAAAGCCTTCTTCAAAAATGCCATCGTCGCAGGCCAGGCAATAGCCTGTGCCTGCCCATCTTCTTTGGCATTGCCACCCATGGCAAATGGCGTGTAGTAATCATTGGGGCTATAGCCATCACCACCGACCAGGTGCCCGGCTTTGGGGAAGGAGAGTAGCTCTGTCTCCAGCCCCGCAGCCTTGCGGCTGGTGACGATGTTGTTGGCCATTTCCAGGGCTGGCCACATCTGGTCGTCACCACCGGCGATCAGCAAGAGTTTGCCCTTGAAGTTTTCTACCGCGATGCGGGCAGCTTTGGCGCGTTCAGGGTTAGCTTTGCGGCCTTCTATGTAGAGGTGACCCAGCACAGGCGGTGTGGTGGCAAAGGCCTTGTCCAGCCCGGCATTGGGTGTAAAGGGCAGGGGTTTTCCCTGGTAGCTGAAGCTGCCGTGGCGACCGGCTTCGAGCAGCCTGTCCATGGCAAAGCCTTCCCAGACCAGGTCGCTGGGGGCGATGGCGACCACGGCTTTGACCCACGGCAAAAGGCTGGCGGATAGCAGCGCCATCTCTGCACCTTTAGAGCCGCCCATCAAGGCGATATGGCTGCTGTCTATGTCACTGCGTGCTGCCAGCGTTTTATACAGAGCATCGAGGCCGTCGATGGGGATGTCGATAAAGTCCTTGGGCAAGCCAGGTACTTCTTGCCCGCGTGGTGTATTCGGTGAATAGTAGGGGTAGCTGACGGCGGCAAAACCGCGTGCTGCCAGCTTGAGGCCAAAGCGTCGTCCGGCAGAATCACCGCCTTCAGAACCGCCAAGGATAATAACGACAGGTGGTTTGCTGTCAGCGTTGACACTGGTGGCAGGCAGATGGATCTTTGCACCGCTATGCCCGGCGATGGCTTCGGTCTTGACAGGTGCGATCGAGCTGCGCAGGGCAAAGCTCATTTGCGCGAGTGGCTGCTGGCCCACCAGTGCGGTCACCCGGGTTTCTGCGGCTTGCCAGTCTGTATCGACTTTGTTGCTGGGTCGCATGGACC